>Ga0209645_1001100_pt1 | contig 13710 bp, 29 predicted proteins | sample ETNvirenome_6_30_FD_184070 | JGI IMG/M metagenome (GOLD analysis project Ga0209645, IMG submission 184070) | Marine viral communities from the Pacific Ocean - ETNP_6_30 (SPAdes) (version 2) | ecosystem: Environmental > Aquatic > Marine > Oceanic | place: Pacific Ocean | collected 2013-06-19
CCTGGCGGTTGGACAGGGATTCGAACCCTGGGAACGCTTTACACGTTCAACTCCTTAGCAGGGAGCCGCTTTCGACCACTCAGCCACCCAACCGTTGTTTATTTAATCTAAAAGGAAATTCAAGTCCTCTAGATCTTCTCGGAGAACAAAGTCATCAGGTAACTTCACTGAATTGCCCTCCTTGATATGTTCAACTATGTTCCTAGCATCAGAACCACTAAATGTGGTGTGTTTGCGTATAACATTTGTTGCTTCTAAAAAGTTAGCATTTGCTTTGTAACCTATTACGTTCATAGTCTTCTCCTTATTCAAAAACTATACTATACAAAAATAATACGGTCAACCAATTTTTTTAAGATTTTTTTATTTTTTAATGGCTACTCATCAGTCCATTCTACATCGTCGATGTCCCAAATATCATCAAATGATACTACAAATTCTTTTTGTGATTTAGTATCTTGTAATTTGACAAGTTTAGTATCGCAATCACGCTGAAGCAATATTCCAAGACCTTCATATATGCCCTTACCTTTTAAAGGCTGATCTGACAAGTTAGGCGCAGGACGTCCTAAAGTGTCTAACATAGTTTCTACTTTAAATTTACAAGCATATGAATTGCCTGGTTTAATATCAAGTATATCAATCATTTTTTTCAAACTCTACTACATTGTTGGTTATATTTTCTTCATCATTTCTTACTACAGACAGTTTAGGTTTTTTGTTGAAAACTTTCTCCATAACTTCTTCAACATCTTCTGGTATGTTTTCAAAGTCACCTTCAAAATCAACCATCTTTTCAATGCGTTCTAATCTGTCTATAATTTCATACAGCAAACTAAATATTTCTTGGTTTGCCATTACTTAGCTCTCAGTTGGACATCAACTGGAATGCTTTGCCCTAAGTAATAATCATTAAAGGTATATGCTCTACCTTGAAAGCCATTCCATTCAAAAGTAATTACATAATCCTTCAACTGGTTAACTTCTTGTCTAACCATAACTTCGTTGCACTGTCTTTGTGTTTGATAACCAGTAATCACTTGTTTTGTTTTTTTGTTATCTGCCGCGATAACTCCACCTAAAACTGCACCTGCGGCGGCACCATTATCTTTACCAGTAACACCCTTACCAAGTATGCCACCTAAAATCATTCCTGCAAGAACATCTCCTCCAGATGCACCATTGCCTTGTACTGTACCATAGATCGGTACTTGTACATCTTGACATTGTGTTGAGGGAACATTTTGATAACTTTTGATATATCGTGGTTCAATATTTGTAATTGTTGCTTGAACCGTTTGTGCCATTGCACTTGTTGTTGCTACAAGCGAGATTGCGCCTGCTAAGATTACTTTTTTCATTTCCTTACCTTTCACGATTATTTATTTAACTCTATAGACTGTAACGCTATCGTCGGTGTTACGCCGAGTAACAAACTGACCACCGTGCCTACGTCTATAATTATGAGCTGCACTTACAATTGCACAACCTCCACTGCTATTTCGCTTTACAGCAGGATCATTTGCTGGAACCTTAAATGCCTGACCAGGAGTCATACTAGGAAAGGGATATTTGCTCTTAATATGATTACGAGCCGCTGGTACTGTTGCCTTAAAAAGTTTATACATAGTTTTGCCTTTTCTGTTTCTACTGTATTGTTATAGCAAATTTAAATTTCTATGTCAACCTATTTATTGTAAAAACCTGAAATTTGTAATGTATATTTTGCTTTCATACCAGCGTTTGCACTCAAATGTAAATGATCACTATCCCATATAAATCCATCGCCAGCTTTCCAATGTGTGCTAGTTTGCCAGTCTTTGTTTTCATCTTGATAGTTTATCAAATGTCCTGGCGCCCAATCTTCTAAATATATATTAGCTCTAACTTTTTTACGTTTGTCGTTAGGATACAATTGGTTAATTTTAAAAAACGTATCTCTATGCATCGTAATTACATTACCTGGTGGTTGTAATATTGAACTAATTGTTACAACTTCCATATCAAGTTGATTTCCTATTGAATCAAAGTCTAATACATCTTTTGTAAACCATAATTGTTGTATCTTGGTGTTATTTTCTGTGTAACTATTTGGAAAACCTCCAAATGTTTTGTGTATATCGTTTTGTTCAACAACTTGATAACTAATGCAACTTCCTTTATGGACGTCATAATTTTGTTTCAAAAAGAATTTTGTATCATAATCAAATTTAATTTCTTGTATCAATAGTTGGCTCCGTCTTCCGTTCCATTACCATAATACTTATCAATTTCAACTGCTGATACTCTATCGTACCGAAAACTACGCCAAGCACTTGGCTCAATATCAATTGCCCAAACAACAAAAACCTTTTCTTCTAAATTACGAATCTTAGTTTGACTTAGTTTATCATCTCTATTAGCAGGCGGTAACATACTTGGAACAAGTGTGCATTTCATTTTACGTTCATCACCATTTAATTTTTTAAATGTAATATCGCATATTTCTTTTCCTAGCAATTCTACCAATTCTTCTCTAGTAGGTATGCCTTTAAGAGCCGCTACTGTTTCCTGTACTTTGGTTGAACTCATTTACCTTCTCCAATATATCGTTCCAAGTTACTTTTGGATTGCCTCTAATACTTAAAACAACCCGTGTTTTATCAGTGTCATTACGTGCCCTATGCATAATGTCTGTGCGTAACAATGTAACACCAGTTATTGCACAGGATTCTGTACATATGTAATCGTCGTGTAATCCTTGTGGCATTGTGGCAACACCTCCGTGTACAATTTTTTCATTGCCAAAATCATTTACGTCATCTTCGAACCATTCATTGTAACCTACTTCGCCGTTTAAAATAGGAATGTTTATAGCCCATTGTCTAAGTTCTTGTTTGTTTGCAACTTTATCTCTATGTAAAAATAATTTTTTGTTGGGCTTTGTTACAAATACTTTGATTGTATCTACATCAATATCAAACTCATCAACAATATTCTCTATTGGCCATTTATATTCTGTTGCGTTTATCAAATAGCTTGTGTAGGCATTAATAAAATTAGGATTATGTTTTATGTTTTTTGGATTGTCTACAAGTGTGCCAATATGTTTTTGATATATATCCAGCATTCCAGCAGAATCAAAATCAATATTTATTGGCACACTATACTTCATCTATTTTCGATAACTTTATCTGCTAATCCATTTTCAACTGCTTCTTCTGCACTGAGGAATGTATCAAACTTCATTGTTTCAAACAATTCTTCGTAGGTTTTACCTGCTGTGTTGTGTTTTACATACAGTTCTGTAAGACGTTGGTTTAAACGTTTGCTTTCTTCAAAATGTCTACGTGCATCTTCAAACTCAAGTTCTTGTACGTGAACACTTCCGCTTGTGCCTCTAGTACCAGAACTAACTCTGTGTATCATTGTTCTAGATTCTGGTAACACATATCTTTTTCCTGATTCACCTGCTTGTGCTAAGAAACTACCCATACTTGATGCTTGACCCATAACCATTGTATGCACAGGACATTTGACAAACTGCATTGTATCATAAATTGCAAGTCCTGATGTAACACTACCTCCAGGAGAATTTATATATAACTTGATTGATTTCTCAGTATTTTGACTTTCTAAAAATAGCATTTGTGCTACAATAAGATTAGCCATTGAATCTTCTACTACACCTTGTAGCATTATAATTCTATCTTTTAGCAATCTACTATATATGTCGTAACTGCGTTCACCTTTAGATTCTGATTCTACAACAATAGGTACTAGTGGCATATGTTTTCCTTTTTATTTAATTTTACACTATTTTGATTTATATGTCAAATACATCTTTTCAAGATGATCTAAATATTTTACCATAGATGGATGTAAGAAATCTCTATAACTTTGATTCCTTGCTTTATCTAATATTACTGTTTCTCTATACAACTGTTGCTGACTGTACGGGTCCATTTTTTTATTCATAGATAACAACAAAAATTCTTTTAACTGATCGATATTTTTTTGTGGCACGGTGTAAGTGTTTTGTTCGAGTTTTTCATAAATGGGTTTAAGTAAAGATTTTGGAAGATTACTCAAATGTATTCCTCTTGTGGCAGGATAAACTTCAGAAAAAATGATGTTAAAAATACCATAATTTTCTGCCCATTCTATGTAATCAAAAACGTTGTGAATATTGTGTGCTGATACAACCATATTTAGATTAAGTGTGCCTATATTATCTAATTGTAAATATTTTTGTATGTTATCATTTAATTTTTTCCAATCAGCTTCGTGTCTAATATATTCATATACTTTGTCTGTGCCGTCAATACTAAATGTGTGTTCATTGAGTTTGAAATGTTTAATTATATCGATTATCCTATCGTCAATCATTGTAGCGTTAGTATGAAAATGTAATACAGTATTTTTCGCATCACCGTTGTCTATATATTTTTGTAACAATGCAATTATACTCTTATCATAAAAAGGTTCGCCACCACTTGCCTTTAATGTTGTAATTTTATCAGTATTTTCTAACAACCATTTAAATTGAACTGAATCTTTTGCATTTCTTTTTGGAAATTCGTGACCAAAACTTTGTGTTATCTCGTATAATTCTTCTCTTGTGCCTTGTTTATCCAAAATATCATAATCAATAGCAAGTCTATTGCTACTGCTAGTATCACACATACGACAACGTAAATTACAAATATTACTTAATGTAAGGTCTATTGTATTAAGACTAGGTTTTTCTATTTCTTCCAAAGACATTGGTGAGCCAAACAACCTAAAACTAGTTTGATTATTTTCTTCTAATTTCCAACAAACGTTGCACAGTTTATTCTTTTTACCCTCTAATAAATGTTTTCTTAGTTTTGTAAAATCTTTACTATTGAATATTTCTTCGGGCGTTTTATTTTTCAAAAAGGGGAATTTGATTCCAGGATTATTACTGTTAAACATCATACAACAAGGAGATGTTCTTTGGAGTTTTCCATCTATCCATTCTTTTAGTGTTAGTTCACTAAATGGATAGGGGCAAAATGTGTTATCTTTACTTGGCTGTAGCTTTTTCATATCGTTGAATTTGTGCTTTCATTTGCAAATTTTCTACAAGCACTTTTGTCAAGCTAGCCAATTGAACTGACTCTCTGTAGTCTTCTGGAGTTTCGTACATTTGTGTAAGCACATTATGAGCTATCATTTCATATGCTTCGTCAAGATCTAAATCTAAGAATGAATAGTCAATTGTTTCATTTATGTCTAAATTTTTAGCAAGGTGTATAATTTTTCCAATTGCTTCTGTTTTTGATAATGTCATTGATTTACGTACTCCGGCCATTGTGCTGCAAAACTAAGTGCATCCATTTTATGTTCAAAATAATATGTATCTTCGTAAACATCAGTAAATTCATTCACATCCCATTGTTGCTTGAACAACTGAACTTTACAATATTCTTTTCCTTGACTACGTAAATCACTGTGTAATCTTACTACGTATCCAGGCTTCCATTTTTGTTTGTATTCAAAAATTTCAATAGGTATCAATGTATGGTTCCATATTCTTGATTATTATTAGGATCAATACCCCATTTATCTTTTAGAAGGTCAACAATAGCATCAGGCACATCTTTATCTTCTACTGATTCAGGTACCCAAATACCTTTTAGATTACCTTCTTTATCTAAAATAAAACCATAATCTTCATCTTCAAGAGTTTCTTCAAACCCTAAATATTCGTGACTCATTTTTTTGTCCCTTCTCAATGTATTGTATCTGACTTACTAGCAGATTCATATTCTGCAATATGATTTATATCTTCAATGTTTCCGTCAAATGTATTTAAAGCATCATTTGTATCTATAGCATAGATATGATACTCTGTTTCATTAGTGTCTATTACGAATAGTTTGATCATCTTCATCCCAATACTTTAATACTTCTAAATTTTTACCTTCGCCTCTGGTGCGAAGATATCCTTGGTTTATCAAACTATCTATTGTGCCTTCTACAACATCGATACTGTCTTGACGTGCAAAATAAAATCCTACAAAAGTAAACACAAGAGCTGTGCCTAGCAACCAGTAGGTTATTTCATTGAAAATAATATCATATAGCATATGTTATTTACACCTTTTGCTTTCTCATTTTTACATAGTTGAGCCGTGTTAATGGCAAGCCACTGTCACGTTCCTTGTCTTGTCCTTTTATACGTGCAACTATCTCATATGTTTCACCAACTGCGTAAACTTCTTTTTTGGTAAAACAAACAAGGTCTTTACCAATAGCACCAAAGTGCATATATGCAGGATCTCCATCAGCAAATATAGTGCTCTGTAAAGGAATAATCTTTAGAATTTCAATTTCAGTAGGTTCTAATTTATCGCCTATCAAATGGGAACTTTCAGAGAATTCAGTTTTGAGCCGTTGCTTGTAAACTTTGTCTTTAAGTTGTCTTTCTACAAAAGCAGGCAAATATGCAATCAGTCCTATCCGACCAATTGGCATTTCGTCACTACTAAAAGCTGCAAACAAATCAGCTTCAAAGTCGGGTAAATCTCCCATTGCCAACATTGTGTATCTACGCATATGTTTTTTACCAGCTTCAACTTGTGCTCTATCACTTTCAGTGACAGTCAGTTTAGTAAAATCTTCTGGTATAAATGGACTTTGCTCATTCTCAGCACTTGCTGTGTATGCAATCAACTCTTTATTGCTAAAAGTCGGAGGCGATTCGCTATGACGCCTTGTGTGTTTTTCATAGCCTTTGTTTACACGATATGCCGCATATGACAAATTAATCAAATATTCTGTTTTGTATGTAGTCATTATTCATAGTGCCCTAAGTTGTTGAATATAATTTGTTATAGCAGGACAATTAGTAATTGTCAACATTTTTTAGCATTTTTTTGAACATTTTTTCATCACGTTCTATCAAGATAACATTACGATTGCAATTTTCACAAGCTATACCAGTGCTACCACTTCCAGCAAAAGTGTCAAGCACTGTGTCGCCTTCATTTGTCAATAGTTCAATAAAATACTGCAATAATTCTACAGGTTTTTGTGTTGGGTGTATTTTACTTCCAGTGCCGCCACTAAATGTAATTGTGTTTGGTATAATTGCTTGTATTTTATCATCTTTGATTTTACGTTCTGCAATCATATTTTCAGCCTCAATTTTAGCTTTTGCAAATATATTATCTAATGAATTTTTGTGTACTTCATCTTTGATCATACGATACACAATGCTACTAATTTTGTCAGCTACTGCGTATCTATCAACAAGATTGCCCCACTCTGTTGCACTGTTGAATGTTCTAATACCTTTAGGTTTTATTCCCCACAAAATATATTCACAACCGCTCACTGGATTGACTCTTCTGTTAAACGGAACAGCCGCAGGTTTTTTCCACGTAAATACTCTTTTTGGTTCGAACCCATTTGTCAACATAATCTTCCACAAATATGAAAGATACTGATCACTAATAAAAATAGCAAATGCCGCACCAGGGCGCATTTTCATAAACCAAAGTTTACTCCATTCATCTAGTTGTAGTAAAAATTGTTCGTGTGTAACACTATCCCAATCATCGTCAAATCCTTCACCAAACTTTTGATTATGAATAGTGTTTTTGTTTTTACCAGTTTCTTTATCGACCCATACTGGTTTAGCACCTGTATCACTTATATTATAAGGCGGATCAGTCAACAACAAATCTATACTATTGTCACTGACATAGTTTAGTTTGTCTTGCATTTCACCTTGATAATTTGTTATCATTCTAAGCCTTTCACTGCTGGCCAATTGTTTAAAGCAATTGCCGCATTACCCCAATAATTTATTTCCCATACTTTGTATTGATATATAGGAAGTATATTGACTATAACTTTATTTTCTTCAATGTTATAATCGAAATACTCAAATTCTATTGGAGTATCTTTAAATAATTTTACTACAAGATTACTAATCTTGTCAATGTTTTGTTGACTGTAAAAACGATGCAAAAAGGTACAAAATGTAAACAACAAAGGATTAATATCTCCGTTATTCCAATAACGTCTGCATTCTGATTCTTTCTTTGGTATACCTATAATACCTTCCCATTGTGCATTTTTTACATCTGTAATGTATGTATCATATGTATTATTATCAACATAATTTTCCATATTTTCTTGTGTGATAGTGCCTAATTTTCTTTTGAAATATTTTAATTCTGCACAAGCATCTGCGGCAACATTAATTGCTTTGTATATTTGTCTTGCACACAAATGTTTCAAAATCATTTCTTCAGTGCTATACCCTAGCTTGTCGATTGATTCTTTAAAGTCAATTGTGCTTAATCTACTACTACCTTTGTCACCTTTTGCACTAACACCAATATCATCGGCAAAAAAATCTATGCCTGGATAATTGCTTTCTTTTGGAAAATAGACTCTTTGTCCTTTTTTGACTCTTGAATATGCAGAAGCAACTTCACCAAAGTCACTTGTAATCCGACTTTTGTCTGCAACTAAAACGTGTGTGTTTTCAAATACACCTTGCTCATCAATTACATCAAGGATACTCATTAATGCAATTGTATTTTCTGTTGTGGTGCAATGTAACAATCCTTGGTGTACATCATTTCGAAAAATATTTGTATCAGTGTATGTCTTGCCGCCTAAACCAATTTTATCAGGCGTGACATCTTTTCTTTTCATATAGTGAACACCATTTGAATTTTTATCTCTTACTACAATATAAACAACATTACCTTTGAATGTAAGTTTCTTTCCTGTGTATGCAGAACTATGAGGTCTAGTGCTTTCAGATAAAACAAAGCCACTATCTCTTAGACCGTCATATACCAAAGCACTATCAACATCACGCACTGTGACGTGATAATTTTGTTTGTCTTTGTCTTTTGATCTTTCAAATCTTGCAGTTGGACAAATATTCGCTTTTAGGTAATTGATAAGTTGCCGTTCATTGTTCACCGCTGTGTCCACTTCTTATTTGCTACTTTATTTTGCTCAGCCCATCGGATAAACAATCCTGCTTCTCTTCCGTGAGCTTCAATCTCGCTTGGTTTATCCCAATAGTCAAAATCATTATCACTATTTTGTGTAAGTTGTCCAAGTTCATATTGTTTGACGTGTACAAGTTCGTGTGCCAAAGTAGTAAGCATTTCACGTAAACGCAAACTGCGTTTAATATCTACTTCGTATTCGTTGTCATCTAATTGTACACATCCTCCAAGAGTTGTGCAATTAGTAAGTCTTCTAAAATTTATTTCAATATCTGGATTTATACCAAATTTGTTACAAACAAACGAAGCCATACTGAAAGCATATTCACGTTGACTTGTTGTGCCGCCATTAATTGTAATCATATTTGCCTCGGTGATTTACCAGTTAAGAAGTACATTTTCTTTATTATAGTATTCACGTCACTTTCTGTCAACCAACCTTTTACTGTATCGTGTTCTTCAGTGACACCAGGAAGCGTTACCATTTCGTTATGTTTGAACACTCCTATTTCGTATAAACCTTTATTTCCACCATAACTTCCGCTATGGCTTACGATACTAAGTTCGTACTTACCAAATGACAACAATACTTGTGTGCCGTCTAGTGCTGGTTTTGGTTTATAACTTTCATATGCTAAGATTGCCATAGTACCCTCCTCTGTTATATACTTTATAGCAAAGGATTGAATAGTTGTCAACCTATAATCTACGAGTTATTCTTCCTTTGTCGAGATCATATGGTGTCATTTCAACTCTTACTTTATCGCCTGCAACTAATCTTATCTTAAACTGGCGCATCTTTCCGCCTGTATAACATATGACTATATGATCATTATCCAACTGCACTTTAAATGTTTGATTAGGCAGTACGTCTATTATACTGCCTTCAACTTCTATTATATCTGCGTTTTTAGCCATCGTTAGGTTTAGTTATAGAGATGTTTCCTTTCTCATCTTGTGTAATTTTCAGCACATCTCCTGGCTTCCAGCCCATTTTTTCACTTATTTCGTCTGGAATTTTCATCAGCACATTTCCTGGATTATCTGGATCATCCTCAAATATTTCTTCTACTTTGTACTCAATCATATGTTATTTATGCTTTCCATACCGATGCGTAATACCCTTTGCCGTTGGTATCACCGCCTAGATTATCTACTGATTCTCCGTTGTACATTACTTCTGTAATGGTATCTTCACCATTTAAATATTCCATTGTACGTATTTGTAATTTTTGTACATCAAAAGAACCAGTTGTTTCAATAATACCGTCAAAGAACGTACCTTTTTCACTAGAATACAATTGTGCTATATAATCAGCAGTTGTAGCAGAACACACATCCATTTGAACAATTTCAGTTTCATTATCTTCAATGATCCTGTCATTTAATTCATCCACATCTTCAGCTAATATATCTTTAACGTGTGTTGCATTATAATCTGCTGATTCAACTTGTTCAATAGTTATATGTGCTGAACCATATTCTACTCCCCAACTGTGTTCAAACTCTGTATAAGATTCATACCAAGGATGTTTGTAATTATCATCGTCTGGATTATTGAGGAATTGTGCTGGTGTTGGCACAGAGGTTACATCTTCATATTCTGGTTCCTCATCATCATCACTTAGCATATAGGCTACAAGGTCGCTATCACCATTTTCTTCACATATAGGTTGCCAAAAGTCGTGTGCTTCCTTACTAATTTGCATATACGCACTTTCACCACCGTATCCTGATATTAGCACACGATAGTAACGTGGACCTTTTAATTCTTCCACAAGTTCTTGTTTTTCTTCAGTAGTTGCCATTTCATTCTACTCCTATTGATCAATAGTATAACATAAATATTCCTGGAGGTCAACCGTTGAATGACATTACCCTTAGGAATACGTATAATGAATTCTACATTAGTGTGTGTTGTTTGTGATAGAGATTTATGGAACTTTGAATTACTAGTTAAATCTTTAGGTAAATTTATGGATCCCTGTAGATTGATTTTTATTTACAATGAAGATAGAAGCAAATTCAAATTTTTTAAAGAATGGTATTATGAAACTTGTGAACCTGTCATCAGAAAATTTCATACAAAACTATATCACAAAGATATTTTATTTGGAGACTATGATTTAAATGATGTTAAACACAGACTATATACAGAAGCTATCTATGATCAACAACTTTTAAAATTGTTTGTTCATACACTTGTTGAAACAGAATACTATACAGTTTTTGATTGCAAAAATTTTATTACAAAACCTTGTAGATTAACCTATATTAAACAAACAAAACCAGAAAATATTACATATGCTGATCATTACTTAAAAAATTGGTGTATGATTTGTTGTGCAAAACTAGATGTAAGATATAGAGGAGTAGAACATCTTTATTTGTCTAGTAATATCACACCATTTGTTATGCACAAGAAAACTGTAGCTAAATTAATAAAACATTTTAAAGGTAAAAAAGAACTACACAAATGGATGTTAAGTTGGTGTGGTGACGATTCTAATATGGCAGAATTTTATTTGTATGAAATTTTTTGTATTGCAAAAAATGTTCAAGATCCAGGACAAGTGCCTAGTAATACTTTGACAATTTGGGAACACTGTTTCAAAGATCCACGTATGCTTAAAGGATTAACTTGGTACATAAAAACTAGAGAAGAAAGAGCCAAAATTTTAGGATTTGAATATTATGTTTCTGGATTTCATACGCATACAAGAAAGTATTTAGAACCAGCAGAAATATATGAATTATTAGAATATTGGAAAATGGAGGATTGTTGGCCTAAAAGAGGGTGCCCTTTCAAAAAGACTGTTTTAAGGTAAATACCTATAAGCAGAGCGTGAGGGCGCAAATGGATTTTTTAAGTTTAGTAGGTGATGTAGGCTTTCCAATAGCAGGATCACTTGCAGCAGGCGGTTTTGTATTTTTAACATTAAAGTTTATACTTGCAGGAGTGACCAGCAGTGTAACAACACTAAAAAATATAATAGCTCAATTAGATAATAGAGTTCAAACAATGAACAATGATCTTGTTAAGATTGATGCTTTATTAAGTTATGCATTAAATGTAAGACCAAATATTGACAGGATTGCAGCAAATGAAGGAAAAGATGATGCCAGACGTGACTGACGACAAAGGAAAATTAGAAGTATCTGTAAGGATACTTGGTAATGAGCTTATAGCAATAGAAATGAATGTTGACGATTTCAAAATGAAATGGTTAGTTATGGGTGTTATAGCTATCGTTGCAATGGGTTGGGCAGGAGCAGTTTTTGGTCCACCATTAATATCTATGTTCGGCGGTCCATAAATGGATATTGTATCTGCCATTAGCGAATATGGCTTTCCTATTATTGCCGCAATAGGACTAGGTTATTTTGTGTTTTTTATATGGAAATGGGTTACTGAAACTATAGATCCTGTTGTTGGCGAAACAATGGGTACATTAATTAAATTAGTTGATCGTGTACGTATGTTAGACAATGATTTAATTAGACTGAATAGTAAACTTAGTATGGTTTTAGAATACAGAGCAAAACTTAATCCACAAAGACAAGACGAATTACAAAGATTGGTAGATGAATACAAACACTCACAAGAAAAATTCGACTCCTCGGGAGGAAAGGAAGATACCGATAAAAAAGTGTAAAAGCTGTGGACACGATTGTCACTGTTTTACACCGGATTGTCCAGATTGTGTGAATGATGTTTGTGTTGTATGCAAGTGCGAAGAATAAAATACGTACTTTATCATAAATAGATATATGAGATACTATATTAGTACCTGCGAATACAAATGGACTCACGCAAAAAAACCAATGGAACTTTTGTGGGTTAGACGTGAAGTAGGCGATGAAATATTTAAAGAAGTAGAATCTCGAGGTTGGGAATGGAAGTTAGTAAGAAGCGATAGCCAAACTATGCCAGGAGATATTTTTTGTAGATGCGATATCTATGTAGAAACAGACGAAAGCAAGTATGCAACTTTATTTCCATTAAAATATAACAAAGTAAAATACATAGGAATAACATAATGATGTGGGTAGACTACAGCATTGACAGCGTACCGGGCGGAAAAGCATTCAAGGTAAAAGGTGATTGGGAAGGTGAAGTTATGGGTATTGCCCAAGACGGCACTCAAAAAGATCATTGGTTATATAGACCTGGTGATGTTTTTGTTGTCAACGAAGCAGGTTGGCTTATTAAAACTGACGAAGTTAATGCACTTTTGCTAAAGCACGAGAATAACAAGAACTAAGAATTTCAGCTACTTGTATACTGCACATAGTTTCATAGTGAGTATGAGCTACTTCTATTTGTGTCATATCAGTACGGGCTTTCATACTTTCTATCGTAACTACGCCGTCATTAGGACCACCGTGATAAGGAACCATTCCTGTAGTGCTAATAATTTGTGTCCACGGAATATCTAAATCTATATTCATTCCAGTTTTAACTGGTCCACTTCTACGCCCTATATCTCTAAAAAGAGGATAGCTAGGCACAACATACTTTGCCCAATCTGCTGTCCAACTGCCAGCAAAAGGTGTGCTAATACTTACTCCTGCCACTATCCTATGCATCTGTGTTAAATGTAACGCATATAGACCTCCCATACTGTGGCCTATTACAAAATGTGGTCCTTTATTTTGTATTTGTTCAGAAATCTTATCTAAGTTGTATGTAAAATGATCACTGCTACTATAATTTACAAGT
>Ga0209645_1001103_pt1 | contig 13700 bp, 10 predicted proteins | sample ETNvirenome_6_30_FD_184070 | JGI IMG/M metagenome (GOLD analysis project Ga0209645, IMG submission 184070) | Marine viral communities from the Pacific Ocean - ETNP_6_30 (SPAdes) (version 2) | ecosystem: Environmental > Aquatic > Marine > Oceanic | place: Pacific Ocean | collected 2013-06-19
GACTGTCGACCAAGCCTTGGCCACAAACGCCTTGATCAAGGGCTATGGCAAGAGGCTTAGCGACCAGGGTGTTAGAATCCTGAGGCACAAGTCACAGGCGTCTCTGAAGAGGGCTGGAAAAGACACGGACAGAGAGGGAGATGTGGGTGGTTTCTTTGATCCAGACACCAACACCATCCACTTGGCTCCAGACGCTACAGCAAGAGAGATCCAGGAGGAGTTTGCTCACGCTGTATTTAGAGACATCCTCGGTGAGTTTGCACAGGGTAGACAGGATATCTACGACTACCTTGAAGAGCTTGCTGAAACCAACCCTCAGGTTGCGGCTGCAATAGCTCAAGCAAGAGAAGACTACAAGGATACAAATGAAGCTACAATGCAGGAAGAGGCCATCGTTGAGGTTCTTCTTGGGTATGCAGAGGGTTCTATTAGTCTCGAAAGAAACCAGACCAACAAGCTCATTGAGCTGATCAACAAGATTTTCAGCTTTGCTGCTGGAACCGAAGTTAGTGAGGTCCAGATCAAGAATGATGCTGAGTTCAAGAGGTTTGCAGAGAGCTTCAAAAGGGCCACTAGAGGTGAGCAGGACGTAGATGTCGCTAGACCAGACGTTACAGAGTCGCCAGAAGCTAGACGTCAGCGCCTTGAGAGGGAGGCAGACGCCTTACTTGCTGACGCAGAGGGAGTTACAACTTCTGAAGAGGATGCTTTGTCGAGAGGTACGGAGGATATCTCCTCAATGCGTATGTCAAGAAGAACGGGCAAGAAGGAGTTCACTTACTTGAACGACACTACAATCTTCTTTGAGGAGGATTCCTTTGCCAATGCTGGTGAGGTGGGAATGGCAGAAAGATACAGACCCCGCAAGGTCTTTGTCAAGAACTACGCCTACTTCAGGCGCTGGTACAACAGGGTGACGGCAAATGGTTCGCGTGATATGCGTGTCAAGAACATGGTGTTCTACGGTCCTGACGGCAGAGTCCACAAGGTTAGACCACCGCGCCCATACCCATCTACTGACCCTAGAGCCAGCGAAGCTTCTTTGACTGGCAAGCAGGCTGCGTCCAAAAGATTCTACGACAGGCAGAACCAAAGGGCTAGAGCCACGAACGAGGCTCGGAATGCATGGTTGAATGAGTTTGGCCCTGAGGCCGACAGGATCTTGGCTAACATCGGTATGCCAGGTACAGCAGGGTATGCCTTTGTCCCAGGGTTCCCGTTCGAGACATACAACAGCGTCAAGGATGACAGGGCTGCTCGTGGTCAAGCCATGTTTGAGTGGAGCCAACAGAACATCTTCAACAAGACTCCTGAGCAGCAGATGGAGATGCTGGACATCGCCCAGCAGAACCTTGTTGCCCTGCAGAATACAGGCATGTCCGTGGACGAGGTCAACGAGTTTATCAAGAAGGACCCTGCGGCTGCATTCAACATGACTGGCCTGGTGCCAGCTCACATGGCATCTAGTGGTGACTCCACCAACCAAAGCAGACTCAGATTCAACAGGAGAAAAGCCAAGCCCGTATCTCCAAAGTTTATGGGCATGGCAGTCAGAAGAGGTGGTGTCCTGGCTAAGCTTTCTGAATTTGCTGGAGTGATTGCAAGAAACATCGGCTATGACGTTTCTTCAGAGTCTTTGGGCAGTGGTTTGTTGAACCAATTCAATCAAAGATTCAACATAGGAGGTCGAGAAGTACCAATCCTTAGCAGCCACGTAGACATAGACTTTGCATCAAGTCTGAAGAGAAGAATCGAAGAAATGGCCGAAGAAGACTTGGCCAGACCAGAGAAAAAGAGAAAAGGCTTTGTCATGCTTACCTTCTCTACTCTTGAGATTGATTCTATTGGAGGTAACCCTCTCGTATTCCAGATGCTTATTGATGAGATCGTTGAGAAAGGAGAGAGCGCAACTGATGTAGTTAATGAATTGCTTCAGCAAGTAGAAGAGGGAGGAGTTCTTTCTAATGCACTTTACAAAAAGCTTGCTTCAGCAAGGAGCATTCTTTATGATAATGCTTCTCTCGGAAACAGGTTCAGAAACTCGATAAAAGAAGGCCGCCCAAGAGCTCAAGTGACTACAGAAGAAGAAGCGCTGATTGTTCTCAAGGCTTTGAAAGAAGTTAGAAATGAAGAGGGTGGTTTTGACACAAGCTTTGACGCCAGAAGTGTCGTTGCAAAGAAGATTGCTGCCAAGCTGAAGGCGCCTAACCAAACCACTGCGGATTACTTCCAGAAGTTTGCTGACTCAAACCTTACTGAGACCAGGATGGCTGGGGCGGTTATGGCTGGAATCAAGATTCCGTACAGAATAGTAGACGGTCAGGCAAACCTGGATCACATTGAAGTAAGGTCTCTTAGTCAAGGCGGAGTGTCTAAGGCGGTTGGTAAGGGCAAGACGAAAGGTCCATTCGACGGATTCATGATTAACACCATGGAGCCAGGAGAAGTGCCCAACCCTTATTACGGAAAGGAGTTTACCGAAGAGGACGGGAATATGATCATTTTCGAAGAGCAGGTGGCTCTCGGTGACGCATACCCATCAGCGACTAAGTTCAACAAGTCCACAAAGCAATACGAGCCACGCTTCGATACAGAAGAAAAACAAAGGCTTACCCAGGAGAAAGGGGCTGCAGCAAGAGGTGTATCTGCTGTACTCTTGGACGACAGAACAGTTAAACACAGAGTAGAAGAAAAAAACCAGAAGGCGGCCTCAATGAGGGCATCCAGAAGAGGTAGCACCTTCACCATGTCTGAGGAGACTGGGTTCCAGAAGTGGAAGAACAAGTGGATCAGAAGACTGCAAGACAAGTTCAACGACGTCTTCAATATCCAGAGAGCTATCGAAGCTCAGCGTGGAAAGGTGGGTAGTGATAAGGACTTTCAGATGGCTGAGGAGCTCATGTACGGCAAGGCAGCAGAAGATCTGGCCAAGCTCGATGCAAGAGTAGAGGAGATTACAGGTATGATGAAGAAGGCAGGCATCAAGGTCGATGAGCTTTCTGACTACCTGTACGCCCTCCATGCGAAAGAGCGTAACGCTGTGATCGAGCAAAGGACTCAGGGTAGAGTCAAGGACGGCAGTGGTATGACCAACGCTGAAGCTGATGCCATCATCAACGCTGCGAACAAGGCCACCATGGACCCGATCGTAAGCAAGATCAGAGCCATCCAAGCTGACACTCGTAAGACGATGGTCAAGTATGGTCTTGAGACTCAGGAGACCATCGACGCCTTCGAGAGCATGTTCCAGAACTACGTGCCTCTGGCTGGTGTGGCCACAGATGAGCTCACAGGCTCACCATACCCAACTGGAGGCGCTGGCATGAACACGTTCGGTCCTGCCACCAAGAGAGCAAAGGGTAGACAGTCCAAGGCTGACAACATCCTAGCTCAGATCGTGGCTCAGAACGCAGGCATACACATCAAGGCTCGTACCAACGAGGCCATGAACACCCTGTACAACCTCGTGGAGGACAACCCCAACCCTAAGGTCTGGAGAGTTCTTGATGCAAATCAAGTGACCGATCCTATGGACAACAGGCTTGTGGCAGTCAGAGTGAACGGGAAGCAGAAGTTCATCTACTTCAATGACCCAAGCTATGCTGAGTCACTGAGAGGCATGAGCTTGCCACAGAGCAATGCCTTCATCCGTGCTTTGAGAGCCCCAGCACAGTGGTTGCGTGCGTCGTTCACGACGTTGAACCCTGAGTTCGTCATCTCGAACTTCTCTCGTGATATCCAGTCTGCCATCTTCAACGCATCAGCAGAAGCTGAGATCGAGGGAGGCATGCTCAACAGCGCCAAGACTGTCAAGAGAATCTTCGCTCTCGTACCACAGACGCTCAAGACGCTCACCAAGAACGCAGTTCAGCGTGGAGGCGACCCTGCTATCGAGAAGTACTTTGCTGAGTTCAAGGAGGACGGAGGTAAGACTGGTTGGGCTTACGCCAAGCCACTTGACCAGATCGCCAGCGAGCTGTCAGGTGACGCTGAGGGCAAGACAAGGACTCAAGAGATACTCGGTAAGGCCAAGAACTTTGGTGAATTCATCGAAGGCATCAACGACGCCTTTGAGAACAGCATCAGGCTTGCGTCTTACATCGCGGCAAGAGAGAACGGTGTACCTAGAGAGAAGGCCGCTCAGCTGGCCAAGAACATCACTGTGAACTTCAACAAGCAAGGTGAGTGGGGTCCAACCCTCAACGCAGTGTACTTGTTCTTCAACGCTTCTGTTCAGGGTACAGCTAGACTCGGTAGATCTCTGGTCAACTTGCGTCCTCAGAAGAGACCTGACGGAACCAATAGAAAGAACTACGAGCGCATTACCTCTGCTCAGTGGATGGCAGCTGGCCTTGGATTGTTCAGCTCTATGCTGACTATGCTTGGGTATGCAATGTCTGACGAGGATGAGGATGGTACTCCGTTCTGGGACAAGATTCCAGACTACGTGAAGGAGCGTAACCTGGTTATCATGCGCCCCAATGGAAAGGACTACTTCAAGATCCCTATGCCATACGGATTCAACGTGTTCGCCAACATGGGGACGGCCATGACAGAGGCAGCCTACGGTGGACGTGAAGCAGACGAGGCTATGATGTTCTTGTTCAACTCGTTCATGGCGTCGTTCTCACCTGTGTCATTCGGTCAATCCGAAGACTTGTTCAAGTCCGTGGGTAAGGGTGCAGTGCCTACAGTGATGAAACCTTTCGTCGACGTCATGGTCAACGAGACCTACTTCGGATCACCTGTGACTGGAGAGAACCTGCCGTTTGGTGTTCAACGCCCAGAGTCAGAGTTGTCGTTCAGATCTCCTGAGGCAGTACAAGACTTCTTCAAGTGGATGAACGAGGCCACTGGAGGCAGTGAGTACAAGGCTGGTGGGATGGACTTCAACCCAGACAAGTTCTGGTACATGTTCGAGTACTACATCGGTGGTGCTGGTCAGTTCGTCAACAGGTCTTTGTTTAAGTTCCCGAAGCAAGTGCAGGCTAAGTTGTTCTCTGAGGAGGACATACAGATCCAAGCAGGCGATGTGCCTCTGGCCAGAATCCTTTACGGTCAGCCATCCAAGTACTTCGATATGGAGAAGTTCAAGGAGAACGAACAGGAGTTCAAGGCGCTGTACAAAGAAGCAAAGGAGTCTCCTCGCAGAGACGACCTTGAGAGATACAAGGGTATTAGCACAAGCATGAACTCTGTCCTCAACAAGGTCAAGAAGCAAATGAAGCTTCTGAGAAAAGCTCAGTACGAAGCTCGTAAGATCGAGGACTACGCACAGAGAACCGCAAGGATTCAGGAGATCAAGAACAAAGAGAGATTACTAATCATGCAATGGAACAAGTATTATGAACAAGCAAGAAACTAAAATCAAAGACACCAACCTAGGTGGTTGGCTCAAAGAAAAAGCACCAAGCGTGTTGGGTGTTGTGGGCGATTTGCTTCCTGAAAAAGGGGCACTTGGTATTGTAAAAAATCTACTGCACAAAGAACCCGCTGTAGACAACTCAGAGGCTGACGCTATGGTCGATGCTGAGGTGGCTTTTCAGGATGCGGTCACCAAGAGATGGGAGGCTGACATGGGCAGCGATGTCAAGCTGGCTAAGTTGATAAGGCCTATTACTTTGATATGCTTGATGGGTATGTTTATGCTCACTATGGTGTTCGACAGCCTAGATAACCTGCCATTTAACGTCAAAGATTCTTACGTATCTTTGTTGGAAATTCTTATGCTAACAGCATTTGGTGCATACTTCGCAGGAAGAACCATAGAGAAAGCAAGAAAATAATTGAAGCACTAGTATGATATGAGAGGCCTTTTATTGATGTTTTTGCCGCTGTTTGCGACAGCGCAGACAGGGTGGGTTTCTATATCTATACAAGGAGATGCATACGGTGAAGAGACTACCTGGCTTGTAAGAGACTCTAGCAACGCTATCGTCGCTGGGTCGGCTCCATTGCAAGGTGAGTACCCCTATATTGAGGCCTTTCTTCCTTTGCCTGTGGGTGATTACACCTTTACCATCTACGATTCTTTTGGTGACGGCATCTGCTGTGGCTTTGGTGAGGGATGGTTCTCTGTCAACACCTGCGTCCTAGACACTACAGTATACGACTTTAGCACCTTAGAACAAACGATTCCCTTCGAGGTATTGGCGTGCCCTCCTCCAATCTTTGGATGTATGCAGGCGGGTGCTATCAACTACCACCCCTGGGCTAACGCTCCAGCACCATGCGACTTTCCCCCTGCACAATGCGAAGAAGGATTCAACAATATCCTTGTCACAGTTACGCCTGACACTTATGCATCAGAGATCAGCTGGGACCTTGTCACGGTTCCAGATGGTGAAGTAGTTGCAGAGGGGTCAGGCTATTCTATTGTGGGTGCTCCTGTTGTGGAGGCTGTGTGTCTGCCTGTCGGTTCAGAGTTCAGGGTGGACGTGTACGATGCCTTTGGTGACGGCATGTGTGGTAGCTGCTACGGGGGCGTTGATGGGAACCTGCTCGTTTCCAATCTCTGTGGAGAGATACTGTATTACGTCGGTGACACCACACAGTACGAAGTGGTATCAAGTGATACCATCATGATTGACCCGTGCTTCCCGCCGATCCCTCAGGGTTGTACTGATCCCTGGTTCACAGAGTACGATCCGTCTGCCGTGATGGATGATGGCAGCTGCCAGACAGAAGTGATCTTGGGATGCACTGATCCTCAAGCAATTAACTTCAACGAGGACGCCAACACACTGGAGACAGAGGACAACTGTGACTTTACTCTGACGCTTACCGACGGAGCAGGCGATGGTTGGTTCGGTAGCTGGATTGGAGTCCAGCAAGGAGATGAGATCTGGGGACCCTTCACCATGTACCCTGCTGATGAGTTTGAGAAAGAGATTCAGATTCCTCTGTATTCTGGAGAGGGAGTCAAAGTCATGTTCTTCACGCAGGGTAATGCCGAGACAACCGCATCACAATGCGGCTTCTACTTCGATGGGCCAAACGGTGTCTTCATGGAAGGTGGCACCAACCCCTGGTCAGACGCCATCAAGAAGTTCCCATTCAAATACGAAGGCCTTCCTGTATGTGGAGACTTCTGCGTGGAGGGTATCGTGGGATGCACACTCAGCTTCGCGTGTGATTACAATCCCGAGGCAAACGTAGACGGTGACTGCACCTTCCCGATCGAGTACTACGGGTGCGACAACGAGTGCATCAACGACACAGACGGAGACGGCGTGTGCGACGAGCTGGAAGTGGCTGGATGTCAGGACCCAACGGCCTACAACTATAACGAGTCGGCTACCGATCCAGCAGGGTGCGAGGAGGTTGTGTTTGGATGCACTGACCCGACCATGTTTAACTACAATGAGCTGGCCAACACAGAGAACAACAGCTGCATCCCATTCATCTACGGATGCACGATCCCAGAGGCCATCAACTACGACCCCATGGCCAACACCAACAACGGTAGCTGTGAGTTGCCTATGCCTGGGTGCATGGACCCTGACGCCGCCAACTACAACGTGTACGCCAACGTACCTGAGAACGATGACTGCCTGTACGATGCGGGATGCATCACTGGTCCTGGCGAACCATACTGGGCCAACGATTACTGCTACTCATGGGTGATCGAGGTTGACCCCTACTGCTGCGAGGTTGGATGGGATGCCGTGTGCATTGAGATGTACGAGTACTGCAGCCAGGGAGTGGCCAGCGTAGAGGATGTTGCTATGGGGTTGATTCACCTGTACCCAAACCCGACAAAAGGCCTCATCAACTTCCAGGGCCCCGTAGGAGCGTTTGCAGACTTATACAGCGCATCTGGAAAGATTGTAATGTCCTGCACTGCTGGAGATCAAATAGACCTCAGATCGCTTCCTAATGGCTTATACGAGATTGTCGTAAATTACAAGGGTAGGATCAGAGTCGAAAGAATTATCAAGCAATGAGGTACATAGCAACAGTAATCCTTTTTGCCCTAAGCTTTAACGCTTCGGCACAGTCGTTGAAAAAGGCGTTTAAATTTGCCACCTTCTACACTGCGTTTAGCGGAGGAAACTCACTGTCAGACAGAGAAGTGTTTTCTGTAGCCAACGGCCTTGAGACTGATGTTGTGGAGACTCCCTTTGACTACTCTCTCACAGCGGGTGTCAGAAAGATTGCACGCTTTGGATATGAGAACAGAGCCAACACCTTCTACAACGGCACAGAGAAGTCGTATGGGGACGCAGCGACGATCGGCAAGGTAAGTGGGTTTGAGTTCCTGTTCGAGGGAGATTACAGGCGGCAGCAGGGCGTGAACTACCTGGACCAAGACTACTTCCTCAGATACGTGGCAGACAAATGGATTGCAAAGGTCGAGTTTTTGCAGGACGGGTTTGCGGACGTAAGATACTTCGAGGCTTCTCAAAGGGCCAGAGCCAAGCTTGGCAAGTTGTCCCTGAATGCTGGAGTGATGCAACGCCTTTCTGAGCCCTACGGATACGACCCATTGAACGAGTGGTTGCTGGACAACAATCAACTTCACTTTACTTCACTCGCTCTGCAGGAGGGATACAACATAGACGTGAACACTGGAGAGTTTTTTTCTCCAGACGGAGTCCTCGTGGCAAATAGTTATGAGGTTTGGGAGGAGGTCGTTGTCCCTGAATTTCTTGAGGACTATGTAGCCGACAAAAGAAACGAGCTGCCAAATCAATGGGTCTACTCAGTCGTACTTGGGTTTGACTACTACCACTTCACAAAGGACTTCTGGGTACACAGCTGGGGGAATGTGATCCCGTATCACTTGGACACGGACGGAGAGTACTCATACCACAGATTCGTGAACAGCGGTCAGTGGATGGACTATTCAGGAGGTCTTATTTTTGGTAAAAGATTTAATAAGAGTTTCGGTGTATTTGCAGAGGGAAAGTACCACAAGTATTGGGACAGGTCATGGCATGACTTCTCTCTGGGAATCAACTATGTAATTATTTGATATGGCTCAGCAGATTGGGGAGGACACTAAGATTACGCTAGACCTAAAGACTATAGGTATGGCCGCAGCAGGAATTGGCACAGTTGTAGCCATGTGGTTTGCCCTGCAAGCAGACATAGCCGAGGCGAAGGAACTACCTGCTCCACCCGAACCCGTGATCTCGCGCATGGAGTTTGACATGAAAGACCAGCTGGTCCGTCAGACAATCATGACAACGCAAGATGACGTAGCTGAAATCAAGGAAGACATCAAGAGAATCGAGGAGAAAATAGACAAACTAAGATGATGAAGAATGAATCTAATATCAACCCTATCTGCACCCTTTGCTCTGCTCTTGGCGGCCACCTTTGCGGGGGCTGTAGAGGATGAGGGGATCTGCAAATCAGGCCTGTGTGTGGTTGAGTTCAACGCGAGCTTCAACGCACAGAACAGCGTGCCCTGGATCGAAAGTCTCAACGACTGCGAGACGGCTCGCGTCGACATTGTATCTTCTCCAGACCTTCAGAAGCAACACAAGATCGTCGTGGTGCCCACTATCGTCGTGTTCAACGATGGGCAAGAAATGACGAGGTTCCAGGCCAACATCATGATGACTATGGAGGCTACTGCCGATGAAGTCCAAGAGGCCATTGACGAAGCCTTGATGAGCGACTTCTAAAAAAGAAAGGGGGCCGAAGCCCCCTCTCACACCAATAGCGAAGTTCCACAGCTAACTAAACCCGTGTAACCCTACGAATATACGTTAGCCTTCGCAAACGGCACAGTTGAGGATGTCGCGTCCTACTGCCTGTGCTTTATTGACACCTCGCTGGTAGTACAGTGTCTTGATCCCCAGCTCCCAAGCCTTGATAACCAACTGGTTAACATCCTTGAGTGGCACGGAATCATCAATCATAACGTTGAGTGACTGCCCCTGATCAATGAACTCCTGACGGTCGGCAGCCTGCTGAATGATCTCCATCTGCGAGATCTCAGCAAAGGTTTTGAATACATCCTTCTCTTCCTGTGTCAGGAAGTCCAGGTGCTGGACTGACCCACCCTTCATCATGATGTCCTTCCATGTAGCGGCATCGTCCTTCCCCTTCTCCGCCAACAGCTCCTTGAGATAAGGATTCTTGTAAGTAAACTTACCCTTGGCCAAGTCCTTGGTGAAGTAGTTCGACTGAAGCGGCTCTATGGAGGGCGATACCTGACCCAGGATGAAAGATGACGACGTCGTTGGTGCTACGGCCTGCAGCGTGCTGTGACGTCTCGCTCCTGCGTGCTTTGTCTTGCCGAAATCGTCAGCAAGCACCCAACTCATATCAATACTTTGTGACTGAATCTGATAAAACATCTCCTTGTTGATCAGGCGGGCCTGGATGCTCTCAAATGGGATGCGGTTCTTCTGCAAGTAGGAGTGGTAGCCCAAGGCTCCTATACCGATGCTGCGGTGCTCCTTGGCGAACTTGAGCGCCTTCTCCATGAAGGGGATACCCTCTGCCTTCTCGATGAACTCGGTGTACACGGCATCCAAGAAGCACGTCAGGATCATCACGGGATCGTAATCCTGCTCTCCAAACTTCCACTCGTCAAAGTGCAAGAGGTTCATAGAGGACAGGCAGCAGACAAAGGACTTGGTCTCGTCAGTGTACTCCATGATCTCAGCGCACAGCTGTGAGTGCTTGATCTTGAGTCCTTCTTCCTGGTAGTTCTTAGGTGCCTGCTTGTTAACGTTGTCCGTGAAGAAGATGTATGGGTAGCCTGTCTCGCTGCGCTTCTTGTGGATCTTGGCCATGATAGAACGCTTCTCTTGATCCCCGTCGATCATAGACTGCATCCATTCGTCGCTGATGCACACAGCAAAAGACACATCCTGGATGGGGTGACCTTCGCTGCGGATCTGCAAGAACTCCTCGATATCTGGGTGCTCTACGTCCAAGTACGCTGCCCAGCTGCCACGTCTCACCTTTCCCTGAGAGATGACATTGGTGGTGGTGTTGAACAGCTCCATCATAGAGACAGCCCCGTTGGTTTCACCTCCGCTGGAGATCTTGGCTCCACGAGGACGCAGGTTGCCGAAGTACGTAGCCGTACCACCACCCACCTTACTCATAGCTCCGATCTCAGCAGCTCCTCGCAGGATGTCGAATGTGTCGTCCTGCACTGTGGTACCGAAGCATGAGATAGGAAGGCCTTTGTCCTTACCGAAGTTGACCCACACAGGGGTGCTCAAGCTGAAGAATCCACGCTTCATGCAGTTGTAGAAGTGGTCACTGAACGTGTCCCACTTGCCTGTGCCTGTGCGCTCAAGAATAGCCTGAGCGTGATCAGCAATCTCCCTCACCCTCTCTTCGACCGTCTGGCCTGGGTCGAGGTAACCCTTCTCCATAAACTGGCGGGTCTCATCTGTGACCCAGTAAAAATCCTTATACATTAAAACAAATCGTCTGCTGTGAAACTCTTGGTGCTTTTGGCGTAGTCGATAGGCTTCTTGTGGAAGAAGTCTGAGAGGGCAGAGGCGTACACCTCCTCGTCCATCCAAGCCGTCACCTCCAGCTCCTCCTCGACCACAGGGAACTCGAACGCGAAGCCGATGCGACGCATGCTGTCATTCACTCTGTTCTTCAAGTAGTTGTTGAGGATAGACTCGCTAAGGAACTCATTCTCAAACCCTTGCAAGATCCACTTAATCAAGTTTTGCTCTGCATCGAGCGCTACCTGTGCCTCCTCCCAGATGCGTGTCTCCAGGTCTGCGTCAAACAGCTCTGGGTGTTCTGAACGAATCTGATTGATCAATGCCATGCCTCCTTCAGCGTGGAGGTTTTCCTCCTTGCTTGTGTACTGCACCACGTTAGCCGTGTCCTTGAGCACAGCCTTGAACCGATTGAATCCAAGGACAGTGTAGAACTGGCTAAACAGAGAGACGTTCTCCGTGAAGAGCGTGAAGAGGATGAGACTGTAGAGGAACTGCTTCCTGTCGTCTGCATATACGCGATCTACGTATTTGTTCAGATAGGTGACACGGTTCAGTACAGGCTCATTCTCTAGGAGAGTAGTGAACTCTTCTTCCAATCCCAGCTTCGTCAGTATCTCTGAGTACGCACGGGAGTGGATCACTTCCACGCCACCAAATACAGCACCCATGTCTGCAATCTCTGGCTTAGGCAGGTGCTTGCCGATATTCGACCAGTACGATTTCACCGCCACTTCTACCTGAGAGATGAGCAGGATAGCACGCTTGATCACGTCGCGTTCCTGTTCGGTCAGGCTCGTGTGGTAGTCCTGGACGTCTGACTTAAAATTAAATTCATTGTGAGTCCAGTGGCTTGCCCACATCGCATTGATGAGGGGATCGGTGATTTCAGAATAGTCGAAGGGCTTATAGCTCAGCCTCTTCTCAAAGATTGAGTTGTTCATGGGTTACTGTAAATGGTGGTGAAAAGGACCTACAAGATAGTCAATAATCCTTACTGTATTCCCACACTCGGTATGACATCAAGTTCTTGATATCGTGTAGTTTAAGGATTGAGATGACATCTTCTCGATCTTTACGGGTGTAGCGTTTGAGGTAGGCATCCTTCTTGTTCGTGACAAACTCATTGGCGACATGTTTCTCACAGAAGAAGGCAAGCTCTTCTCTATCTACAATGGCAAACCCACCTTCCTCTGGCATATCGAATGCGATGATTGTCGCACCCCCATACATCCAGCCTGGGTTTCCCCTAACGTTCTTGAACTCTACCCAGATCTCATCTGGAAGGTTGTTCCCTTTCACGTCCACACCCCACCGTTTACCTTGGCTAGACATAGCCAACCAGTAGTCGATGTGTTCGTGCATGTCCTCAGTGTGACTTGACTTAGTCACCATAAGGCCTTTCTCTCTTGCCGCCCGAACGAATCGGACTTCAGCCATACGGCCAGTAGCGTTACTGTACCTTCTTCGGCTCTGACTCGTGCTCATCGACGGCTGACTTAATCAGATCCAACTCGTGGTAGATTGCCGTCTTCACACCTTCCATCGCCTCCTCTACTTCTCCAGTCATCTCCAAGGGTATACCTTCTTCCTTGTGCAAGGCCTCGTAGAGATCATCAATGATCTCATGAATCCTATCACAGGCATGATGGTAATACCAGCTCAGCTTAGATAGTTCCATCCTTGATTGATTTTAAGATTTCCTGAATAGCATGGTCTACTTGACCGCTATTCTTCGCTAAAAATACAATCGTTTTGGAGTCCTTTCCAACTAAATGCCGTAGAAAAAGCTTCCAACGCATAGGAAAGTCATGATGTGAGGGAAGGTATCCCTTGGTCTCAATGATCCAATCATGATCTCTACCTACGAAGTCAGGCTTGTATGTAATGGGAAGGACGACCGACCCAGACTTGTCGGTCATCTCCTTTCCCTTTGCAGTCATCTTGAAGTACTTGTTCGGAAACCTGAACTTCTCCATCAGTTGAAACTGATGTTCTTCATAGTCAAAAGCTAACCCGTATTCCTTGAGCTGGTCAGCACAATATTTCTCTAACGAGCTTGCGTACCTTCCGAGTTGTTTTTTTTTGGCTGAACGCCTTTTCGGAGTCTTTGTCCGTTTCTTCATAATCGAAGGTACCAAGGATTTTTTTGAATATCTAGGTCATGTGGATAGAAAGTTAGAGTTGAAAGGAATCTGTGTTGGCTTAGCCATGTTAATCGGTTGGTACAGAGCACGTTTGCCTATGCGGTTGTTGAACCCTGTATGT
>Ga0209645_1001105_pt1 | contig 13689 bp, 19 predicted proteins | sample ETNvirenome_6_30_FD_184070 | JGI IMG/M metagenome (GOLD analysis project Ga0209645, IMG submission 184070) | Marine viral communities from the Pacific Ocean - ETNP_6_30 (SPAdes) (version 2) | ecosystem: Environmental > Aquatic > Marine > Oceanic | place: Pacific Ocean | collected 2013-06-19
TACAAATTCGCCGTCGGAGAGCATTGCAGGGATATCGTCAGATTGACCGTCACCTGGACCATTAATCATACCGTCTTTTTCAGGAAAGTCCATCACTCCCCCACCTGTGTTCATTGAGTAATAAGGGTTTATATTTTCGAAAAAGTCTTTGTCAGCACTACCTGTTTTTAAATAAGGGTTTTTATTTGGGTCATAAAAAAATTCTTTTTCTTTATCTGACATCGCTGCTGCTGCAACAGTTGCACCAACAGTACCTAATTTTAATAACGTGCCATATTTTTCAAAGAAGTCTGTGACAGGAACGACGGATTGTGAGCCATCTGCATTTGTTATAACTTTTGTATCTTTTATTAAGCCTTGTAAGAACCCTAACTTCCTTGGATTTTCTACAATTGTTTGTGGATTTAATTGATTAGCAATATTACCAAAATCTGATCCTTCACCCAAATAAGCACCAGCGTCTGGAGTTATAACATTTTTTACAATTGGATCTGTTGCGCCAGCAGGAGTCATTCCAAAACCACTCTTAACACCACCCATAAATCCTTCAGGTGTGCCCATTGAACCAATACCTCTGGCCAGTGATCCGTAGGCCACGTTTCTTAAAACATTCTCAGGTTTATCACCACCAAGAAAACCAAGACCTGCTTGTGTTAGCATAGGATTCGCTGCAGCGAATCTACCAATACCACCTGCGATACCTGACATGCCTGCCATACCAGGTAAAAGTAATCCAATACCGACTTGCCCAACAGGACTTCGTAATAAATTTTTAGCTGCTGAGAAAATCTTCTTAAACATTTTTACTCCGATAGTGTATGTGCTCCAGCAAATACATTAGGAGCTGTTACGTGAACATCTCTTCTTATATCTGCCTCTGTGGTTTCTGTTGCAGGATTGTCAATATCAGCCTGACATTCCTCGTGAGAACTATATTCGTGACCTGTTTTAGTGTTTGTAATAGTAGTTTCTACCTTAGCACTATAAACAGGGACTTTTTCACCGTCAATCGAGTCATAACGCAAGATTTTAGGTTCATCTATAATTTTCGCCATACTATAGTTTTATAGGCGAAAACTTAATAAATCAACCGATTATTGAAAACCTATATTACCAGAAATTGTTATTCTCTCTTCATCAGAAGTGTAAAAAGGATAAACTTGATGATTTAGTGATGCTGGAAATAATGCCATTTTACCCTCCCATGTATTGTCCACAGGTATATCATGTGTTTGTATTCTACCCATTTCATTTGTGACAAGAAAAGTAAAGTGCCCTGCTCTAACTTCTTCTTTTTTCATATCAGGATATTGTGCTATTTCATCTTCCATTTTGTACGGAATTTTATGCCATATTACAAAACTATAACAACCATCATGAACATGCACAGGATTAAACTCATATTTTTTTTGAAAGTTAACCCATAAAGAAAAGAGCTCTAATGTAAATTCTTTTTCTTTCTGCATACCACTCATTTGTTGCCAAAATTGTGGATATTTTTTGCTATGTTCTTTTATTAAAGCAAATAAAAAAGGGAAGACGTGTGGTTTACCGTCTGGGATTAAAAATTCATTTTTTATATTACCTGCTAAATCATGTTGTGCTTTTTTAAAATTTTTTTCTGCAATGACTTTATTTAAGGCATCGGTAACATTTTGGGGTACTGTTGATATTAAATACATATTATTGTCCTTTTATATTTATAGATAAATTACCTGCTATTGTTATAGCATTAGATGTTTTTTTTACATAATGTTCTAAGAAAGCAGGAAATATAACAATTTGATTCTCTCGACATTCAGGTCTAAATTCATGACCTCCAAAGATATCTTGCATTTTATATTTGTGTAAATAATAACTTCCTAAGGTTATATTATTAGGATTTTTAAAAACTGTATTGGACTCTATTATTTTTTTATAAATTATAAAACAAATGTCAGATCCTGCGTGAGCATGACCTTCTTGAAAATCAATACCTTTATAATAATTAACCCAAATATGATCTAGTCTAATTTCAAAAGAAGATCCTATGGTTGTAGCAATATTTTTTTCTATAATTTTATAAAGATAAGATAAAGACTCTGGTGTAATATTATTGTTAACCCTATGTGTGCTTTCTATTTCTGAACCAAAAGCTTGTATTGGTTGTTCATGTTCTATGATTATTTTAGAACAGTCAATATTACCTACCCAAATTGGAATAGAAAATAAATTAATTTGCATTACTGTTGTTGTTTAACTTCCAATACTGATACTTCGATCATCGCTCTAGAAGCAGCGTTAGCTTGTACTTTCATTTTATCTCCTTCTTGATAGACCATACTTGTGCTTATTGTATTAGTGTCTGAGGCAGACACATCAACCTGAAAAATTTGAAGATCTGCACTGCCATTGTTATGATCAATATTTACTGTTACAGCACTTGATCCATCATAATTATGTGTATTAATTGATTTTACAATAAAAGTTGATACTGGTGTAGGAGGTGTTGCGGCTACATTTGCTGTAGGCACTGTAAATATTGTAGTCAAATCTGTTGTAGTTAGATTTGCAATAAATCTTTTAAATACGTCCGCCATTTAATTTAAAAACCATGTTCTTCTGGTATTTTCTTCCTGAGTGTCTTGTGTATATTGTGTGTTTAATTGTTGTATTAATTCTTCTAATTGTCTTATAAGTTCTGCTTGTTGTTCTCTATCATATTCATCTCTTGGATCGGGAAATCTTGTTATAGTTAATTTAGCCATATTAATATCTTACTCTTCCTTATATCGTGTGTCTTTAAAAAAATAAACAGCATTATATCTCCAATTTTCCTCAATGTAAGCATTATGGTTAGAAATATAACCTCCATGTGGAATTTGACCATTGAAAATCACACATCTGTTAAAAACTGACTGTATAAGTTCATAATTTAAATTATTTTCTTTTATATTAAATCGTATATCAATATCCTCATTTACGTGCAAATTTGGCATTTTATTATATAAAGCTGTACCACCAGAATTAATTTTATCAAGATATACAATAATATTTAAACCTAAGTCTTGGTGGGGTGAAAACTGATAATCTTGAGAAGGAGGATTTATCCATTTAAATATATTTGTCGAAATAACATCACAATATTGATTAGGTATATTTAGTAATTTTTGAAAAAACATAATAGTTTTATCTTCTTGCAGAGGCACAAGTAATCTACAATCATAATATTCTACAAAATTTGCACTGTTGTGACCTTTTTTCCAATTTTGTACCCAAGTTTGTTTTAAAAAATTGTATATATTTTCTGGTCTTTTATAAAAATTATCAATTGTAATGTATTCATAGCTTTTAGTTTTTTGTAAAATAGGTTGTAAATTATCATTTATTTCAAATAAATATTCTTGTGTAAAAGGAGTTGTCAATTTATTCTATATTGCAAGTCATTGATAATTTTGGATTTACTATTTCTACCACTTCATGTGGTGTAAAACTATCAAACCAAATCGCATCTTGTGATTGAAGTAAAACTTCTTTTCCATCAATTATCCACTTTGATGTTCCATATATATTTTTCACTAAGACAGGATAGTCGTGACTATGTTTTTTAAAAGATATTGATTTAGTGCCATTACCGAAATAAAAATTACAATTTATTTCTTTGTTAAAATATTTATTTAGATATTGTTGTATCATCCAGGTTTGTAATGTAAATCCACCGATGTTTGAAAGTATTAAAGCATAACCTTCTTCATATCTTTTTATGCATTCATCTGAATCAACATAACCATCATCGCCAAAAAAATTTTGGTCTTTTGATCCATCAACATTTATTGCTTCGATGCTTGGTTGTCCCCATGGATATTGTTTTGGCCATCTTAATTTATCAAGAAGCCTATCAAAAACATCAGTTTCATTAATTGAAACTTTTACTTGGTTAATTTTTTTTAATAGATTATCTTCTACCATCTGGTTGAACGTCAAATCGTTGTGTGCCTAACCTCCACGCAGTTCCTGTTGTGTTAGAAACAACATTGACAGTAAATTCTCTTCCTCTTCCTCTTAGACTAACAAATTCAGTAGCATCCGTAAATGTAGCTGTCTTAGTAGTGCTAGTGCTTGTATTTGGATAGTTTTTAAATTCTAATTTAAAATTCAAAGTTCCTGCTTGATTTTGCACATCCGGTATAAGTTTTTGAACAAATAACATGTCATTACCCTCACCTATCTCTACTGATCCAGACTTTACAAAAGCAGTCATGGCCGAACCATCTGCATTATTACCAACTTCGTGTAAAAACATCTGTGTTGCTCCATCGGTTAAACCAGAAATAGTTTCATTATTTGCTGTAGTTGTAGGTAAATAATCAGAGGCTACAGGATTGTCAAATACCTCCCTATCAATCCATGTAGTTCTATCTAAAGTTCCTATCCACCAAGTCTTTTCTAAATAATTGTAAGCAACAACAGCATTTACTGTGTTAGAACCTGTCCTATTATAAAACCACATAATTTCATTGAATTCACCATTGTGTCCTGCAAACGAATTTTCTGATCCAGTAATATTTATATTATCAAAAACAAATTGCTCTACTGTGCAAGGTAGTTTTTTAACAGTACCATCAAATAAAAAGAACGAATCTTGTGACATCCAATAACTAACACCATTTATATCAACACCTGCGTGTTGTCCTATAATACCACAATTTTGACCTAACTGTCTTAAACCAAAAGTAAAAGGGGGACCAATAAATTGCATTGCGTGTAATGAAGTATCTGTCCAAACAAGTATTTGACCTCTTGATCTTTCTGCAGCTACGATTCGTGATCCATCAGCAATTCTTAAAGAACCTGCTGTGTTTTCTGCCGTAGGTTGATATGTTTCTATATCTTCTTGATCTGAAAATCTAATTAGTAAATCATCTTGGGCATTAGTTCCCCCGATGGTCGGTTGAGTTCCAAAAAATAATAAATGTCTATCAGGTGTAGATACTAAACCTAGTCTTGATCTAGTTGGTGCGTTTGTGATAGCTACAGCTCTTGTTGCTACGCCTCCTGATGTGTCCCATTTATAAGCTCCACCATTTAATACAACTGCAATTAAATCTTCACCAAAATTATCTAATGACCATTGTCTTGCTTCTAATGTCACATTAGAAGATGAGGAAGGCGATCCCCATGTTCCTGAACTCCAAGTATCTGTACCCCAACCATAAGCAGGAACAGAAAATTCTGGCCCTATACTTATTTGATACTTGGCATTACCTGTTCCACCGCCGCCCGATGTCGAGCCTGAGGCGGCACTACCTGCAGTAACAACGTAAGCATTATTGTTAGCTACTGATGTTATTTCAAATTCTTTATTCATATCTAGACCATCAATGGCAGAAAAAGAATCAAAGGTAACAAAGTCACCTTTTTGTGCTCCATGTGATGTATCTGTTACAACGACAGATGTTGTTGCATTTGTAGTAAAAGGATTAGTAAGAGCCTGTGTTTCTCTTATAGGAGTGATATCATGTGCTTCACCTTCAGTTATTACATAAAGCTTTCTATCTGTTCCTACAGCATTAAATCTTGTGCCATCAAGTGAAACCCATGCATGTTGATCACGAGCCACTCCGACAATTGTCGTGTCTATAAATTTATCCCACCCTTTTATTTTTTGAGGTAATCCTTGAAAAAAACGCACATTATCACCATCAGTCCACATACCATCTCCTGTATAGTCAGTGACTTCTTTATTGATTCCTGGTGCAGGTCTAAAATTAACTAAGGGCATTGTGCTAATATACTATAATTTTATAAAATTAAAAGCGAGTGTAATTCTTTTGTGATTTTCACTATGACAAGAGGATACGGAATGAGGTATGTTTCCTGGAAAAAATATCATCATTTTTTCTTGTGGAGATATGTGACTTTCATTTCTAATGATTGTGGGGACTAAACTATGAAAATTAAGTGTTGATTTTGCACAACATACTTTATGATAATATACCGCTGACCACCCATCTATTTCGTGGATATGAGGATGATTAGAGGATTTTCCATCATTTACATTTAACCAAAAAGAGGCTAATTGACATTTTACATCTATTGAAGCTAAACTTTCTAAAGCAAATTTTATAAGATCGTGAAATCCAAAAGTAATATTATTACTTTGAAATCCACCATTATTACTTCTTACTCTTCCCTCATCAAAACTTAATAGATGATCTATGTGGTTTTGTATAATTACATCATCTCCTGTGTAATTATTAATATAACAAGATTCTTTATATATAATTTCTTCAATCATTTATCTAGTATATACCTCATTACCCATCACTAACATATCTGCTTGACTTGAATCAAATACACTTTTTGCATCTTTTTTAAATCCTGCTATGGGTTTACCGGGTAAATTAAGAGAAGTATTTAATAATATAGGTAAACCTGTTAGTTTTTCAAACTCACATAATAAGTCATAGAATACTTCATGATCCGCACTCACAGTTTGTATTCTACATGTGCCATCAAAATGAGTGATTGACTTTAACTTTTGTTTATCCTTAACTTGTGCTTGATATAACATGTAAGGACTTTCCCATTTTAAATCAAAATAATCTTTATATTTGTCTACTATTACACTAGCTCCATATGGTCTATACCAAGCTCTTTTTTTTACCTTTTCATTAACTTGTTCTTTCATATCACCTATCATTGGATTAGCTAATATAGATCTATTACCAAGAGCTCTTGGTCCTATCTCACCATTACCTTGAAACCATAATACTATTTTACCTTTTGCTAAATATTCAGCAGCATTCTTTATAGTATTTTTATTAGGAAAGCCAGGATGTTCATCAGTTTGTATAAAAGGAAAGTTTTTAATTTTTGGCAAATCCCACCCTTTTATTTTAGATAAGCAATTTATCAATCCTAATGATATACCACCATCATACCCGTGTGGTGTAATAACAATGTTGGGAAAGTGTTCTCTAAAATGCGTATTTAAAATAATACTTTGTGATACTCCTCCTGTAAAAAGAAATTTATCTTGTTTTGAGAAAAACTTTTTAGCGTATTTTAAATGATTAATTTTAGATATTTCGTGCACTGTTTTTACATAATCATATAAAATATTAGACTTAATATTAGATCGCCTATGCTCTACATTATATTTTATAAAACTGTAATATATAAAAGATTTATCTAAGGGATAATCTTTATACTTATTAAAATATTTTTTATTTGTTTTTCCTAAAGAATCTAAAGCCATAATATGTCCTGCGTTCTGGTCATCTCCCGTTTGTTGATAAGCAACTTCTGCTAAACACTCTCCCAAAGAATATCCATGCTCAGGATCCTTTAATGTATCAACTATTTTGTTGTCGTAAATTATACTTGAATATCTCAGACTATTTGAGTGTCCATCTAACACCCAACTTTTTTTTGTTTCAAATTGGGATAGGTGATGTGCGTAGTGATGATCTACAAAATAGACTTCATTACATATGTCACTTAAATAATCTATTTTATCATACTTTTGATCAGACGCTCCAAGCCAATGACTAGCATCTCCTATTGCAATAGCTTCTATGTCTGTACTATTTGTATTGGTTTGTTTTAAGAAATTCTCAACTATTTGTTTGTGAGTCATTTCTCTTGGTGGAGAAAATCTTTTTATTTGTGCTTCTCTTTCGTATTTAAAGTATTGAAATTTTTTACCATCATACACAGATAAATTTGCATCATGTGGCCCTACATGAATGCCCAGTAAAGTTTTATTTTGGGGCAACTAGAGATCCAACGTGACCTTTAAATGCTCTATTTCCAAAGTGTGTTAAAGGCATTGACAAGTCTGCCCATATTTCTCCACCACATTCTTGCCATAGTCTTGAGAAATAATAATCTTCAGATAAGTATCTTATTTGTGGTTTACCCTCTTTTGTTTGTGTTTTGTAAGGACCAACCGCAAATAAATCATAACAATTGTCTGATTTATAAGGGTTGCCATTGACTATTTGATCTGATTCATATTTTCTTTCAGGAAACTTTTTAAACATTTTTCTAAAAACGTGTCTTTTAACTAACATCATTCCAGTTGCTGCTTCATTAACTTTAAAAAAACCATGTTCACCATTTATATTAAGAGGATCATCAAAATTAATATTATAACCAAGCGATTTAGCTTCTATCTCGTCTGGTGTTGCATTAGGGTTTTTTTCTAAAATTTCTTTTATTTTTTCCAAATAAAGATGTTTTCTTGGATAGATACCACAAACAAGATCTTTATCTGCACACAATAATCTTTCAATGTTTCTCCATTGAAAACCTATGTCAGCGTCAATAAATAATAAATGTGTAGCAACAAAATCTTGTTGATCCATCATCATAGATACAATTGTATTACGAGCACGAGTTATTAAACTTTCGTTACCCATAGTTTGTATTCTCATTCCAACACCATGAGCTTGTGTCCATGATTGAAGTTCTAGCAAACCGTGTAAAGTAGCCTCTGTAAGCATGCCTCCATACATAGGCATTCCTAAAAATATTTTAAAGTTTTTAGTTTTTATTTCTTCTGGTTTAATCATTTTTACTCCTTACTAATTAATTTTTGAAAATTATCAATAACAGTGTTTACATCAAACCTCATTATTTTTGGTGTGTTTGTTGTAAGATTTATGTTTTTTTTATAAGAATATCTTTCTTTTACATTGTCATCATTCCAAAGAACTACTCCTTTTGATTGACAAAACTTATTAGATGACATGTGGTTTAGTGAACTATCGATTCCAATAAAACCGACAGAGTGTTTAATAAGATAGGCATAATTTATATAATTTAAATTAATATCTATTTTACAAGTATTATCAAAAAAATTTTTCAAAGAAAAAACATTAAGAACATTGAGTTTTAAATCAAAGTTTAAAATGTCTATTATTTGTTGAGATTGTTTTTTGCTCAGGGATCTTGATCCTACAAAATCTGTTTGCATATAGGATTCATCACTACCCACAAATTGTACCATTACAAAATTTTGTAATTGATTCAATAATGGTTGCATATTTTCATCATCTTCATCCGTAAAATATATTTCGCTATATAAATCATTTAGATTTTCAAGACCTAAAATTTTTCTAAAACTATTAACTAAATGAATTTTATTTTTTAAAAAATAAGAAGAATATCCATCTATAAGATATACATCATTAAATTTATTTAAAAATTCCGTATTATCTCTCCAGGCACATAAATCATAATGATAAGCAAAATTAACATTTGGGTGATTGGTAAAAATTTTAGGCCATGTAGACATAATGGTAATATCATTTAATTTATCAAGACAACTTGTAAAACAAATATTTTTACCAATACCTCCATCTAGAACATAGAGATCTTTCTTCATTCTCCTAACATTTTTCTTTTATCATATTTGTATTCTTTATAATCACCCTCTTGGTCTACATAATGTAGAAACACTGTTATGAAATTGTCATGTTCACAAATCTCTCTCCAATGTAATTTATCCATACCTTTAAAAATAAGAGCATTGTTTTTTTGCATTGGAAATTTGCCATCAATTTTTAGTCTTGTAAGTTTTCTATTTTCATCAAAATATTTATAATCAGAATTTTCATCTTTTTCCCCTACAAATATTTCATAGGGAATATCTTCTGGATCAGATCCTAAACAAAGAGCAACTGTGTACTCACAAGATGGTCTATCTATGTGTATGGGTAAATCTGAGCCTTTATCATAAATTCTAAAAAAAGAATATGTTGGCCACAGTTTTTTGCCTACATTTTGTTCTACCACAGGAGTGCTTAAATCCATAATTGTTTCCATTAAGTAATCACCGTGTTCTGTCACCAGAGAAGATGTTTGAGAATCTAAGTTAAATTTTTTTTTGTTAGAATATTTAATTAAACAATAACTATGACAGACATTTAAAAGTTGAGAGGGTAAAAATTCTTTAATAAATATTGGCTGCATTATATCACCCAACTTATTAAAGCATAACGTGTGCCACTAATAACTTTGTTTACTTGATGGCGAAACATAAAGTTTGACGGAAAAATAACAGCATCTCCCTCATTTTGAGGTAAATTATATTTATAACCATCTGGTAAATCAAAAACAAATTCTCCACCTGTATAATCATTATTTAAACAAATAGATATGGACAAATGTCTTTCATTAGCCTGTGGTCCAAAATCAACATGAAAATTATATCCTGCTTTATATTCATTTGCTTCGTATTTTAACAAATCTAATTGTGAAATTCTTTCGGGTTCTACTTTATGAATTTGTTTATAATGTTCGACACAGTCAAATATTTTTTCTCTTGCTGCGTTAAAACATAATTTTTGACCAAAAGTTTGTGTTTCAACAATATCTCTAGATAAACAGTTTCTAGTGTTTTTATTGATACCACCAACAGTTCTGGCATCCTCATAGTTATTATCAAAATATTGGATAATTTTTTTGCAAAGAGAAGTCGGTATGATCTTCTTTACTTCTAAAATGTACTCTTTCACTGTTAGTAAGTAATACTATGTCCTGATAAGTAATTTGTTCTTGCAGTAGCTCCTGCTGATTGTCCTGCTGAAACAGCAGAAGAGTCATCAGTTTCTGAATATGCATTTGAATCTGCATCATAAGCAGTGCGATAAGCAGCGGCGTATTTGTCTTCAGCTTCTGCTCTTATGACAACATTTGTCACCCATGAAGGTAATGATGAAATTGAAGTGTTATCTCTTGAATCAGTATATTCAATGTGTCCTGTATTAGTGGTTGCATCCCATTGTAAAGCATGTATTTCAGAATTAATTTCAGTATGAGATCTAAGATTTAAATATGTTTTACTATCAAGGTACACATCAGATTCAGTGTTACCTGTACCTTTTGCAGGTCCATCTCCATCCAATGGTCCACCCGCATCAAAAATTACGGTAAGTCTACTATTTACTGTTGTATTGTTTACGGTTGTTGCCATTTTTTTTTACCTTTTTTCCTTTATTCACTTTTACCTTATTATTACTTAATTGTCTAATGGTTTCCTCTTCAAGATTTTCATCTTTAGTGTCAATAGCTTTTTGATGATTGCCTATTACCTCAAATATAGAATGTGCTGTTGCCATGGCTTTTTTGGCATCTCCACTATGCGCTAATACTTTAGTCATAACATTGTTTGATCTTACCATTTCATTTCTAAATGATTCTGTGGCTGCACTTGTCTTCATAATTTGTTGTGAATTTTCGACTAATAACAAGGGAATCCATGCAATAGAGCATCCCCACTCTTGAACATCTAAACCTGTTTGAGGATTTTTACCTTGAAGCATATTATACCAAACACATTGATGTTTAATACATTTCTTATTTAATAATGGGCATTTACCGTCTGGATCAAATATAGGCACTAATCTTTAGCTGCTATGATTACGTTTGCAAATTTCAAATCCATACCAGGAATTGAAAGGGGAGTGTCTGCTGTCGCAGCGCTAGTTAAAGATGAACTTGAAACACTAAAAGGGTGAGTGTGAGATCCACCACCACCATTATCACTTGTTGGGAAGTCAGAACTATGACCACCTGTAGCACCACAACCTGCCGATCTACTTCCTGAGGGGTTATCTCTATTAGGTTGTGCAGAACAGTGACAGTGAGAGGCAATTGTTGGCACAGATAGAGTTGTTGATCCTACTGAACCAGAAACAGAAACAGATCCTGAAACAGGAATAGCTCCTGTAGTCAAAGTTCTACTAGAACCAAAAGTTGTTTGAAATGTATCTGAACCACCTGTGCCACCACCTGTTCCAACAACAACACGCATAGCTGCGTTGCCTAAAGCTGCTGCAGTATCTTGTGTCCAACCTGTCGGTGCAGATGCTTGATAGAAAACTTGTTTTGTTCCTGAAGGAAAAGGTTCTACACCAGTAAGATTTGCACCACTACCAACAAAAGTTGTAGCGGTAACAGCACCATTACCTCTAAGAATAATTTCTCCGGAATCACCAGCAGTGACATCTCCTTTAAAAGTTGTAGCTCCTAGTTTATCAACTGAATTATAAATTTTAAAATTTGCAGTGCCTTCACAATAAACATGTGAATAGGCTCCCTGAGTTATAGCTAAACCATTGGCAGTATGTCCTGTGGCTGCAATAGTTAATGTGTGTGATCCTGTGGTATTATTGAAAAATACATATTCACTTTCTGTAGCAGGAACAAATACATTAATACTTCCTGTTAAAGCACCTGTTAGTTCAATAACTCTATTAGCTGATTCTGTTGTCGCATCAGCATCGGCTGTTGTTAATGTAATATTTGATGAACCTGCAACTGATTTTGCTATATAGCCTCCACCAAAAGCATCTACAACGTCTAAATTATTATTCGTTCTAGTACCCCAAGTATTGGCGTTTGCGCCAGTTTCCATTTTTTCGAGTTTAAATCTAGATGTATATGTACTTGCCATGTTTTTACCTCTTTAAAATATATCCTTTTTTATTACCCAAGCAACATCTTTTATGCTGCGTTTACTTGTGTCCATGTATTACTTGCACCTGTGACGACATTCGCCCAAGGTGTGAGGAAAGTATTTCCTGTAACTATTGATAAATCTAATCCTGTTACGTTTACTAATGAACTAGCTGCAACTGTTTCAGTGCCTGTTGCAAAACTCATCGCAACACCAGTAACACTTACAGTAACACCTGTTCCAACTTCAACTGTTTCAGTGCCTAAAGCAGAAGTCATAGACAAACCACTTGGACTAGCTACAATATCTATTGCAGCTACTGCTGTTCCTAAAGCAGAAGTCATAGATATACCTGTTAAAGTAACATCTAATGAGCCCTCTACCGTTACAGCTCCTACACTAAATGTAGATTGAAGCGAGTCTAATGTAACTAGAGAATCAGCTTCTACAGTTTCTGTTCCTACTGCAAATGAAGTTGATAAACCTGTTAAACTTATTACTACGTCAGCAAAAGCTGTCTCTGTTCCTAAAGTAAATGTGGATTGAAGTGAATCTAATGTGACTAAACTACTAGCTTCTACAGTTTCTGTTCCTGTAGCAAAAGATACTTGTAATGAATTTAATGTGACTAAGCAATCAGCTTCGACAGTTTCAGTGCCTAATGCTGTTGTAGACGATACTCCAGTAAGAGATACTGTGATCGAACTTTGTTGGCCCCATGCGCCTTCGCCCCAATTATTTTCACCCCAAGCATCTGCCATGGTAAAGACTCCTTATATTAAGCTAGTCTTAATATAGCACTGTCTTTATCGTTAGTTGGGAATGCGACTGTGAATGTACCGTTTGTTGATGTCTTTACACTTCCGAAATCAAGAACCGCAATAGCTGCATTAGTAGCACTTGATGATCTATTATAGATCAATGCTGCTTGAGCAGAAATTGTTGCTGATGTAAAACTTGCATTTGCAAAATCAACAAATGCTGTTGAAGCTGTAACGCTTGTTGCTGTTAATCCAACAGTGGCACCTGTTAAAGTTGCACCACCTGCTGCATATGTTCCTGAATTACCTACTTCATTGGTTGCAGAGTAGGCTGTTGTGTTTCCGTTTAAAGTTGCAGAACTTGTATAGAGAGCAAGATTAATAGTGTCATTATCAATGTCATGATCCCCTTGAAGCAATTGCTGTTTAAAGGAAGCACAGACTGCTTGGTTTATTGCCATGTTTTATGCCCTCCTTAGG
>Ga0209645_1001106_pt1 | contig 13673 bp, 19 predicted proteins | sample ETNvirenome_6_30_FD_184070 | JGI IMG/M metagenome (GOLD analysis project Ga0209645, IMG submission 184070) | Marine viral communities from the Pacific Ocean - ETNP_6_30 (SPAdes) (version 2) | ecosystem: Environmental > Aquatic > Marine > Oceanic | place: Pacific Ocean | collected 2013-06-19
TAATAAATTAATCTCATTAGTAATAGTTTTCATTTTCTCAACTCCACTTTCAAAAGAATCTAAAAACCAAGCATTATCATAACAATCATTAAAATGATTTAATTTGTGCTTTTTAAGAATTTTGACAATAGAATCATATAAGTCATCATCTTCTAAACAATTAAGATCAATGCCAAACATACATCTTGAAGTTATTGTTATATCTTCTAAATCCATACTTGGTTCACCATCGTCATTGTTATAAATAGCATTTATTAACCATTGAATAGTCTCAACATCTGAATCAAACGCCAAGTGAAAGCAACCACCTCCACTATGATAGTTATATAAATCGTTTTCTTTTGCTAGGGGGTGTTCTTGTGCTAATTTGTTAAACATTACGCTACCTCCTCAGAATTACCTAATTGGTCTTGCAACTCTTCATCTGAATATAAACCATCGCAAGAATTACAAAGAATAAAACCACATTGAATTTGAGAATTTCTTTCATCCTCAAGTTTTCCACATAAATTGCATTTATCCATTACACAACCTCCTTAAGTGTATCTTCAACATCATTGATTAACTTTTGGTTAAATTGCTCTAATTTTTCAATGCCTATATTTTGCATTAACCATCTTTGCACTTGTCGAGTTGTGCATTGATAGTCTCTTGCTTGTGCATCTATGAAAGTAGAAATAACGAAAGCTCGTTTTTTCTTTGGTGTGGTTGCTTGTTGCCATCTTTGAACATTGCGTTCATAAATGTCATAACCATAATCACCATTTATATAACAAGAATATAATCTTCTTACTATATGGTTGGAATCTTCTAATATCTCATCGAAATTATAGAAGTCTGTTTTTAGTTGTTGTTTATAATCCATTCTCTCTCTCCTAATGTGTAGCCTTTATTGGCTACATAAGAATTATAACTCATAAAACATCACAAAAGTACATAACAAGGGCAGAAAACAGGGGTTTTTGTATAAAAAGTGAGCTTTTTCCTATAAAATCGGCTTATAAAAGGGGTATTAATGGAACAAAAAGAACAGAAATTACCTAAAAAAGTAGGTAGAAAACGCATTGAATTAGACTTGGAACAAGTCGAAAATCTAGCATCTAGAGGACTTGGAACATCTCAAATTGCTAGAGCTATGGGCGTTTCATGGGATACGATAGACAGAAATAGAAAACGATCTGCTGAATTTGAGGATGCTTTAAAAAGGGGAAAGGCAAGAGGGTTGGCACAAGTAACAAATGCACTTTTTGAATCGGCAACAGAAAAGAACTCAGTTGTGGCCCAAATTTTCTACCTGAAAAATCAAGATCCTAAAATTTGGAAAGATAGAGTCGAGAACGTACACGCGACATTGGACTTGAACCAGGTAATTGACGGAGCAAAAAACAGACTTGGCAAACGTATGACAAATATAATCGATGCGAAAGAAATAAACCCTTTACATACAAGCGATGCAGAGGGGGAACAACTCGTTTCAAAGAAGTTAAACCAAAAAAATCAAAAGGGTTAAGCGTTGGCGATCTTATCTCCCCCAAATATTAGCCAACGGAAAGGAGGAAAAACCCAACAATGTCAGCTCCTCATATCAGATATTGTAAATACCCCCCCTTTCAACCTGGCCCGGGGGTGTTTGTCGTGGAACTGTTGAACTAAAATTTTTTTATTTTTATGAAATACGGAGTAAAACAAGAACAAGAGTTAATGACCGAAATTTGGTCAATGAATATCAAAGATGATCCATACAACTTTGTTAAGTTCATCTTCCCTTGGGGAGAACCCGGCACCCCCCTCGAAGAATTTACAGGCCCTCGCAAGTGGCAAGAAAAAATTTTACGAGATATTTCCATACACATACAACGCAACAACGGAAAAGCCACACCAGAGATGTTTAGACTTGCAGTTGCAAGTGGTCGTGGTATCGGCAAATCAGCCTTAGTCTCTTGGTTAATACTTTGGATGCTCTCAACCAGAGCTGGTTCTACCATTATCGTTACCGCTAACACCGAACAACAGCTTAGATCAAGAACTTGGGCAGAATTAGGTAAATGGCTCACACTTGCCATCAACAATCATTGGTTTACAAAAACAGCTACCACAATTAAACCCGAAGGTTGGTTTGAAGAAGCATTAAAAAGAGATCTTAAAATAGATACAGGCTACTACTACGCCCAAGCGCAGTTATGGAGTGAAGAAAACCCAGACGCATTTGCTGGTATTCACTCTAACTACGGAGTTTGTCTTATCATGGATGAGGCATCAGGTATTCCTGCACCAATCTATTCCGTATCAGAGGGATTCTTCTCCGAACCCACCGAAAATCGCTTTTGGTTTACCTTCTCTAACCCACGCAGAAATACAGGCCCATTCTATGACAGCTTCCATTCCAAGCGTAAATTTTGGGAACTAGAGCAAATCGACTCACGCACAGTTGAGGGAACTGACCAAAACCTCTTTCAATCCATGCTTGAACAATATGGTGAAGATTCAACAGTCGCTAGAGTCGAAGTTCTAGGTGAGTTTCCCCATGCAGACGATGATGCAGTTATACCAATGGAACTTGCAAGAGCAGCACTAGGTAGAGATGTTGCACTCAGCGCAACTGATCCTATTGTTTGGGGATTAGACGTAGCAAGATTTGGTGGTGATAACTCAGCACTTTGCGTTCGCCAGGGTAATACAGTTTTTGAAATTAAGACTTTCAAATCAATGGATTTAATGCAATTATGCGGTGCGGTTAAAAACTTATACGATGATGCAACCGCAATGAACAGACCACAAGAAATCCTTGTAGACGTAATTGGCTTGGGTAGTGGTGTGGTTGATAGACTCTCAGAACAAAATTTACCCGTCAGAGGTGTAAACGTGGCTGAGTCTCCAGCAACCAGTAAGAACTATCTTAACTTGAGAGCAGAATTGTGGTTTGCGATAAAAGATTGGTTAGCGCAGCGTGATTGCCGACTTCCTTATGATGATGAGCTTGTAGCGGAATTAGCTGCGCCTTCCTACAAATATACATCAACAGGAAAAATAAAAATAGAGTCAAAAGAAGAAATGAAAAAAAGAGGAATCAAATCACCCGACAAAGCAGATGCACTTGCATTAACCATGGCAAGTTCGGCTGCAAGTTTTGGTGGAGGAACTTCCTTTTTGGGTTATAATTTCAAGAAACCTTTAAAATCCAAAATTCTACGAGTAGGTTAATATATGGAATACAACAAAGACCAAGATGTCCAAGAGTCAGTTGATACTGAAAAACTGCAAGGCATCCTTAAATCAGAACTAGACGATGCTAGAGATTACATCGAGCAAGTAGGCGAAGATAGAGCTGAAGCAACTGAATATTATTTAGGTGATGCACCCAATGGACAAAGCTCCATGCAATCTGAATATGTATCAACCGATGTAAGAGACAGCGTACTCTTTATGCTTCCATCGATCATGCGTACTTTCTTTGGTACGAATAAAATCGTTGAGTTTGTACCACGCAACGCAGAGGACATACCTCTAGCAACCCAACAAACCGACTACATCAATTACATCATTCAACAAAAGAACCCTGGGTTCAAAGTTATGTATGACGTATTTAAAGATGCACTCATTAGAAAAACTGGTTTTGTTAAAGCCTATTGGGATGACAGCATTAGTGCATCCACTCACGAATATACAGACGTAACACCAGAGGGTTATCAAGCTCTCATGTTAGATCCTGATGTTGAGATTGTTAAAGAGAAAGCAGAAATGCAATCTATGACAATCATCAATCCTGAAACGGGTGAAGAGATTACACAAGAAACTCCTGTAAGTTATGACCTAACCATTAGACGAGTTAAAGCTAAAAACCAAGTGTGTATTGAGTCTATTCCACCTGAAGAAGTTTTAATATCTAGGTATGGTAGAGACTTACACAGCTCTCCTTATGTTGCACATCGCATGATTAAAACAGTTAGCGACTTGGTTGCTATGGGTTACGACAAAGAAGAGATGGAACAATACGCTGGTTCTGGTAATTTAATTGATGCAGAAACTTATGAAGAAGAAGAAGCAAGAAATCCATACTCAGACGGAATTTTTGATGGTAGAAATGATGGCAACCAAAAAAATGTTTTATACGTTGAACACTATTTATTTTATGATTTAGATGGCGATGGAATAGACGAAAGGATAAGAGTATGTACTGTAGGCAATGGCTTAAATATAGTAAATACAGCTCAATGGGATGACCTTCCGATAACTCTCTTCTGTCCTGATCCCGAACCGCATACCTCCATCGGTTCTTGTCCAGCAGATTACTTGAAGCCTATTCAAGCTGCTAAGTCTCAAATTATGCGAGACACACTTGATAGTCTGGGCCACGCCATCTTCCCACGCATGGGAGTCGTTGAGGGCCAAGTCAACATTGACGATGTTCTTAACACCGACATAGGACAACCGATTAGAATGAGGGCTCCAGGTATGGTGCAACCTTTCGCAGTTCCTTTTGTTGGTAAAGAGGCTTTCCCGGTTCTGTCTTACTTAGACGAAGCGAAAGAAAATAGAACTGGCGTATCAAAAGCATCCGCAGGACTAAACGCTGACGCATTACAAAGCTCAACTGCATCAGCAGTCTCGGCTACCATGTCAGGCGCACAAGGTCGAGTCGAACTAATTTGCCGACACTTTGCCGATGGCATGAAAGATTTATTTAAACTGGTCAACAGCTTAGTTGTTAAACACCAAGACCAACCAGACATGATTAGACTTAACAATGAGTTTGTTCCAATCGATCCTCGTTATTGGGATGCTGACAAAGACTTAGTGGTCAACGTAGCTATCTCCAAAACCAGCGATGCAGAAAAACAAGCTGTCTTAATGCAAGTAGCACAAAAACAAGAACAAATCCTACAACAGTTAGGTGTGAACAATCCATTGGTATCACTACAACAATACTCCAACACTCTTTCTAAACTAATAGAACAAGCTGGATTTAAAGATACTAAGTCCTTTATCAATTCTGAAGTGCCACCTATACCACCGCAACCACAGCAACCAACACCACAAGATATGTTGGCACAAGCTGAAATGGAAAAAGCAAAAGTATCAGCACAAAAAGCTATGATAGACGCAGAAACAGATCGCATGAAAATCATCATGGATGATGATAGAAACCGCGATGAAGCAGAGGCTAACATTAGACTTAAAGCTGCTGAACTAAATGCTAAGTATGGCGCACAAGTGAACGTGGCAGAGATCAACGCACTTATGGAAAGAGACAGAGAAACCATAAGACAAATTGCTAAGACCAACGCACAAGGATTGTTCACAGGTAATGGCGGTTAAGATATTTGACATAGAAGTTCTCGAAGATGATATGGTTTATGTTGGTAACGACATCAGAGCCAAAGACAAAGAGACAGCATTAAAAATACTAACGCTTATGTCTGGTGGTATTATTAACGAAGATTCAGAAATATTAAGTTGTGAAGAAAAAACTCTACATTAATTAAAAGGAAATAACCATGCCAAAAGTAGGAAAGAAACATTACTCATATACACCTAAAGGAATTGCAATGGCTAAAGCTGCTGCAAAGAAAAAAGGTAAAAAAGTTTCATATAAGAAAAAGAAAAAGTGATTGAACAACTCATCAAGCCTGTTGGTGATATTCTTGATAAGTTTGTTCCCGACAAGGATCTTAAATTAAAGCTATCTCACGAACTAGAAAAAGAAATAATATCTCTTAACAGAGCGCAGATAGAGCTTAATAAAGTTGAAGCTGCTCACAAAAATGTTTTTGTTAGTGGCTGGAGGCCTTTTATAGGATGGGCCTGCGGAGTTGCATTGGTATATCACTTTTTGGTTGAGCCTATTATTCAATACATATTAATTGTGTCTGGTGTAGACTTTAGAACTCCTGAATTTGATTTTAGTCAACTTTCAACAATCGTCATGGCAATGCTTGGAATGAGTTCACTTAGAACTTATGAAAAAGTCAAAAAATAGTGTGGGCGTTTATGAAAAAGAAACACGAAATAGATTGGGAAAAATATCCTAACTTTTCACCAAAAGAGTTTGCTTGTCAGCATTGCGGTGAAAATGGTATTAGTGAAATATTATTAGATAAGTTACAATTACTCAGAACGGAACTAGATTTTCCCTTCAAGATTACTTCGGGATATAGATGTAAAGATCACCCGTTAGAAAAAAAGAAAGTTAATCCTGGCGCACACAGAGATGGCTTTGCTGCTGACATAGGAGTCAGAGGATATAAAGCATACGAAGTTGTAGCCAACGCAAAAAAGTTTGGTTTTACTGGTGTAGGGATTGCACAAAAAGGCGATAGTAGATTTATTCATTTAGATGTATCGCCACAAAAGAACACAAGGCCTAGACCTTGGATTTGGAGTTATTAAGGAGACATTATGGAATTTTTATTTTGGACAGCAATAATAGTAATAGGAACAGGTCTATGTATTAGACACTTTCAACCTGATAGATGGGAAGCCCTAAAAAAGCTAATAAAAAAATAATGGAGTTTTCCCCATGGATCTTGTGGAACGCCCTCATAACATTGGTGTATGTGCCAATTATTACGCACATACGATCAAATTCTTTAGAGGTTAAAAGAGTGGAGATTCTTCTTAATAAAACAAGAGAAGAGTTACCAACTAGGTATGTAACTAAACAAGAGCTACATCAAGACATGGAAAGAATCTTTGATAGATTCGACAAAATAGATGAAAAAATTGATAAACTATTAAAATTATGACACCAGATTTAAAAGCACTTTTAGGTATGCTTGGTAGCAATGCTAACCAAGCTATGAATCATCCAAGCGGTCAGCAATACGCACAATCAATCGCTGGTGGTAAAAATGTACCAAAAATGATTACTCCAGGCGTAAGTTACTCAATGGAAAATCCACAAGGTTACACTCAAGCTGATTTAGATAGACAAAGAATATTTGATAATTTTACAGGGATAATGCCACCAGCACCAACTCAAGGAAATCGAGTTCCACCAGATTATGAAACAATGCCCGGCGCACCTACTGGTACTCCAATGCCTTCGCTTGTTCCTATTACATCAAACACACCAAATAGATACTCACCAATAATCACAGATGCAGACTCTTTGAAAAACTTAACAGATTTATTTAATGCAAACCTGCCTGACAATATAGGCGTTTCTTTTGATCCGTTTATACCTGGTGAACCCATGGCAATAGATGATTTACAGCCAACCTTATTTGATATTCCATTTACTGCTGATGTTGGATCAGTTGGAGACAATCTACCCAGCACGGGATCATCACAAATAGATTTTTCAAATATTAATTTTACAATGCCATCTGCTCCAACAATGCCATCAACAGGCCCAGCACCTCAAGAAGATAACGCAAATTATTTAGCGTTTCTACAAACACCAGAGTATCAAGATTGGGTTAATAGTGGCGGAATAGGAACAATGGATAGGTATACTGCTAGTGATGGCAGAGAATTTGGCTCTGGAACTGTCGGAAGAATGTATGACGAATATTTAGCTTCATTAGGACAACAAGATACAAATAATCCTGTTGTAGATAGTCCAAATGTTGATCCTGTTGTAGACGATGTGGTTATAGATAACTTACCCAGCACAGGATCATCGCAAATAGATTTTACATCACCAATAAATTTTAAATTACCAATAGATAACCCTTATGAACCAATAGTAGTTGATCCAATACCTCAACCAGTAGATGTACCAGTTGATCCAATGCCAACTTATTATGTTCCAGAAATTCCAGTATTAACACCAGGAATGACAGTTAATAGGACTCAGCCTCAACAATCAATATTTGCACCTGAAATACCAGAATCACCAGAAATACCTGCTGTTGTATCAGACTTTATTCCATCTATACAAGACTTACCAACATTACCCGTTGGTATGCCATTTATTCCAAATGAGCCAATGCCATTTATTCCAAATGAGCCAATGCCATCAGTTTCAATGCAAAATTATAACGATCAGTTAATAAAAGAAATTTTAGATCCAACACCCGTTTCATCACCAATACAAAACTTTGGTGGTTATAATAACGTCAGAAGTTTTCTAAGATAATGGCATCACAAGAAGATATCTTAAAGTCCAACGAAGCTGAATTAATCTTAAACAGCGAAACATTTAAAGAAGCTGTAAAACACCTTAAAGACGAATACGTCAATCTTTGGTTATTAAGTAAACCAGAAGATGTAACCAATAGAGAATCCCTCCACAAAGCAATCAAATTGCTTCCCGAAGTAGAAAAACATCTACGCATCATCATAGAGAAAGGAAAAATAACAAAATCTCAGCTTGGCAGATTACACAAAGTTGTGTAAAAAATGTGCTAATTTTGTGTAAATACTGTTAAAATAAGATTTTACATTTTAGGAACCTATCATGGCAATAACGGAAAAACCGACTGCTTTACAATCCGACATGGAAAAAGCAGCTCATTCAATGGAAGCTCTACTGACTCCTCAAGAAGAAGCACCAGTAGAACCCCAAGAAGAAGCACCAGTAGAAATTACTGAAGAAGCAATCGACCAAGAGATCGAAGAATTGATTGAGGAAGATGAATCTGAAGATGATGACTACGAAGAAGAAGAACAGTCAGAGGAAGATCAAGTAGAAAACTTGGAGTCCGAAGAACCTCAGCTCTACACCATTAGTGTTAATGGCGAAGATAAACAGGTTACCCTCGAAGAACTCCAAAGTGGATACAGTCGACAACAAGACTACACGCGTAAAACTCAAGAACTGGCTCAACAAAGAAAAACATTTGAGAGTCAACAACGAGAGTTAGCGCAAAAAGACGCAATTTATTCTCAGTTGCTACCGAAGTTAGAGGCAACATTGAAGGGTGAGTTAGCTAATGAACCAGATTGGAACGCTTTATACGAAGCAGATCCTATTGCTTATGTCCGAGAAAAGGACATTTGGAATGAGAAGAAGCAAAAGTTAGCATCCGTTCAAGCTGAACAACAAAGGACTCAACAAGAAGCCCAAGTTGAACAGCAAAAGAAACTCGCAGAGTTTGTTGAATACGGAAACCAACAGTTGCTACAACAAATTCCAGAATGGCAAAACAACGAAGTTGCTGCAAAAGAAAAATTAGCAATTCGTGAATATGGGATTAATGTCTTGGGCTATTCGCCTCAAGAGATGGACTCAGTATATGATTATCGAGTTTTACTCGGTTTAAGAAATGGCTGGTTACAACAAAAGACAGTAGAAGCGACCAAGAAAAAGCCAACTGAAAAGAAGGCTGTGGCTCGGACAGCAAGACCTGGCACTTCAAACGTACCAAAGACTTCAACACCTGTGAAAAAAGCGCGTCAAAAATTAGCTAAAACTGGAAAAGTCCAGGATGCAGCTAAACTATTTGAACAAATTATTTAAACTTTTTAATATAGGAAAATATCATGGCGAAAGTAACTAATGCATTTGATACTTACTCTGCGACTTCTGATAGAGAACAACTTAGTAATGTCATCTACAACATCTCTCCACAAAGCACACCATTTATGAGTGCTATTGGAAAAAACTCAATCAAGAATGTAGTTTTTGATTGGCAAAGCGAGTCTCTACCAACAGCAAGTGGAGCTGGTAATCTTGAAGGTTTTGAACTGTCAAGAGCAGCCTCAACTGCTACTGTTAGAAACAGCAACGTAGCAATGATCTCTAAAAGAGATGCAACTGTAACTGGCTCTCAACAAGCTAGTGATCCAGCAGGTAAAAAGTCAGAAATGGCTCATCAACTTGCTATTATGTCTAAAGCACTTAAAAGAGATATGGAAACAGCTCTCTGTCAAAAAGGTGCTAAAACAACTGGTAATGCTACAACTGCCCGTGTAACTGGTGGTTTCGAGTCTTGGATTACATCCAACGATTCAAGAGGAACTAATGGTGCATCAACAGGTGGCGGTGCTGCTCCAACAGACGGAACTCAAAGAGCTTTAACTGAAACTCTACTTAAAGATGTATTGGAGCTTTGCTTCACAAATGGTGGAGAGCCTTCAATGGCAATCTGTGGCCCTGTTAACAAACAGAAAATCTCAGGTTTCACAGGTAGAGCGTCAGCACGTCAAATGATCGATGCAAACACAGTAGAGGCTTCTGTTTCTATTTACGCATCAGACTTTGGTGAGTTAAAAATCGTTCCATCTAACTTTAGTAGAGAAAGATCACTATTATTAGTAGATCCAGACTTTGCAAAAGTTTCTTACCTAAGAGACTTTGAATCAGTCGACATTGCCACTATTGGTGATGCTGTTACTAAAATGATAGTAGTTGAGTATGGACTTGAAGTGAGCAACGAAGCTGCTCATGGTATAGTCGCTGACTTAACAACTTCATAAGTTAGTTAGATTTAGGGTGGTGTAAAAGCCACCCGCCTTTTTATTTATGTCATTAAAACGAACTGTTACCGATCACAAAACTGGCTACAAGTCAGAGTTCATCACCGAAGATGACAAGTTTGTTTACCACACAACTCAAGACGTTAATCCCGTCATTGACCACGTTAAGAAACTTAGAGATAATACTTTAAAGCCAGGCAAAGACCTTAGACATATTGCCGAAGTTCCTATGATTGTGTATCAAAAAGCAGTCAGAGAAGGATGGGATAGAGACTCAGCTAAGTGGAAAGAATGGCTAAACAACCCAGACAACAATGTCTTTAGAACTTGGCAAGGTAAAGTATGACATACGCAGAATTAAAAACTAATATCGCAAATTACTTAAATCGCTCAGATTTAACGTCATACATTGACACCTTTATTGACAGCACCGAAGCTGAACTCAATAGAAGATTAAGAACAAAAGAAATGATTAAAAGAGCTACTGCAACAGCAGATAGCCAATATTTAACTGTACCGACTGATTGGCAAGAAGCCATCAACGTAGAAATTACATCTAATAACTTTTCACCATTGTTTCAACAATCCATCGAAAGTTTAGATGTTTATAGAAAAGCAAATAACAATGCAGTTGGTCAACCTGTCTATTATGCAATGGTAGATGACTCAATAGAATTAGCACCAACTCCTGACAGTTCTTATACCCTACAGCTCACTTACTATGCTAAAATAAATCCGTTAAGTGATTCTAATACAACTAACTTTGTTTCAACGGATCATCCAGACGTTTATTTATATGGCGCATTAAAACACGCCAGCATATTTTTAATGGAAGATGACAGAATCCCTTTATTTACAACTCAATTTGAGAAGGCATTAGAAGAAATAAGATTGGAACAAGAAAAGGCTGCATTTGGAAAAGGATCTTTAATGCAGAGAAGAAAAACTTACGGCAAGGCTGGTAAAAGAACTTATTACTGGTCTAATAATTAACAGGAGAAACTATGGCTGGATTTAGTGATTATTTAGAAGATAAAGTTTTAGATCATGTATTTGGTGGTTCTGCTTATACAGCACCATCTACTTTATATGTAGGCTTATTTACCGCAGCACCATCTGATACAGGTGGCGGAACAGAATGTTCTGGTGGTTCTTATGCTCGGAAAAGCATGGCAGCAATGACTGTATCAGGAACTTCTCCAACAACAGCAACCAATGGCGCAGCAGTAGAATTTGTAACTGCTACTGGTTCATGGGGAACTGTAACTCATGTTGGAATTTTTGACGCAGCTTCTAGTGGAAACTTAATGGCTTGGGCAGCTTTGACAACATCAAAAGCAGTAACAAGCGGTGATGTTTTCAGATTTAATGCTGGCGAATTAGACGTAACATTAGCTTAATATCATGGCCTCAGTAGGCTATGGCTCATATAACTACGGAGTAGCTGCTTATGGCACTCCGCAGTATGAAGTTGCATCCGCAACAATCGCACAAACATCAGGTGTAACTGCTTCATCTAGCGTTCTTCTTAGTGCGTCTGCAACATCAGCACAAACCAGCGCATTTACTTCTGCTGGTACTTTAGTATTAATAGGTCAATCAACATCTGCTCAAACAAGTGGGTTTAGCGCAGCAGGTCAAATTGTATCTCTTGGTTCAGCCACATCAGCGCAAACATCAGGCTTTAGTGCTACAGCACAATTAATAGATTTAGCCTCGGCAACTATAACTCAGACATCCGGGTTTAGTGCAACGGGTGGTATCTTACATTTAGGAGCATCAACGATTGCTCAAACCTCTGGTATGACAAGTGCTGGAGAAATAGTAAAAGACGGATCAGCAACCCTAGCTCAGACAAGTGGATTTAGTGCTGATTGTGTTCTAATCCATTTAGGATCTGCAACCCTAGCGCAAACTTCTGGTATGAGCGGTGTTCCAGTATTCTCATTGGCTGGTTTTGCGACTATTGCACAAGAAAGTGGATTTAGTGCCAATGCAAATAAAACGCACGCTGGAGTCTCCACGATAGCAGAAACAAGTAGTTTTTCTGCGATAGGTAGTTTAAAATGGGAGAACCAGACTGTAGCGACTACGACTTATACAACGCAAACTCCAGCTACAACAACTTGGTCAAATCAGACACCATCAACAACGAATTGGACTGATATAGCAGCTTAAAACAGGTAATTTTTTATGGCAGACACATATACAACAAATTTAAACTTAACCAAACCCGAGGTCGGTGCATCTACTGATACTTGGGGTGGCAAAATTAATACTGACTTAGATACTCTTGATGCAATATTTAGCGCATCAGGAACAGCAGTTAGCATGGGAACTTTAACCATTGGTGTTAAAGCTCTTTTTCCAGATGGATCAGCGTCAGCTCCAAGTTTTACTAATACAGGCGATACTAATACTGGTTTATATTTTAGTGCAGCAGACACATTGGCATATACAGCAGGTGGAACTGGACAAGTAACTTTTGCAGATGGAGTCATCGCACCCATTACAACCAATGATGTTGACTTAGGTACATCTTCTTTAGAATTTAAAGATGCTTACTTTGACGGAACTGTAACCTCAGATGCTTTTGCAGGCCCATTAACAGGAAATGTTACTGGTAACTGTTCAGGATCTTCAGGTTCTACTACAGGAAATGCAGCTACAGCCACAGCACTTGCAACCGCAAGAACTATTGGTGGCGTAAGTTTTGATGGAACAGCAAACATTACACCAACAACTTTTGCAACAGCATCTTTTTCTGGTGTAGTTACAGCAGCAACTTCAGCAAAAATTACACAAGTAGCTATTACCTCAAGCTCTAATGCAGTAGCTTGGGATGCAGCAGCGGCAGCCAACGCTTATCACGTTACTACAGAAAATACGACTTTCTCAGCACCAACTAACGCAGTAGAAGGAGCTATCATCTCTGTAGAGATAGCACAAGGCGGTACAGCAAGAACAATAGCTTGGAACACAGTTTTTGAGTTTGCTGCAAGTACAGCACCTACTGTAACTGCTACCGCAAACAAAACTGACATCTTTAGTTTTAGATACAACGGATCAGTTTGGCAGGAAATCGGTAGAGTCCAAAACCTAGCACAAACTTAATATGGAAACGCTACAGCGTACTGCAAATAGAGGAAGCATATCTACTGGGTTTGATGTATCTAACTCTTTGAAGTTTGAAGATGCAACAAATGAAAGGCTACGCAGGGATAATCCTAATTCAGGTCAAAGAAGAACTTTTACAATTGCTATGTGGCTTAAAAGAACTGAACTAGGCTACAACAGAATTGCTGGTGTAG
>Ga0209645_1001107_pt1 | contig 13668 bp, 14 predicted proteins | sample ETNvirenome_6_30_FD_184070 | JGI IMG/M metagenome (GOLD analysis project Ga0209645, IMG submission 184070) | Marine viral communities from the Pacific Ocean - ETNP_6_30 (SPAdes) (version 2) | ecosystem: Environmental > Aquatic > Marine > Oceanic | place: Pacific Ocean | collected 2013-06-19
GCAACAGTTATGACTCAATTAATGAGACTGCATCAAATAACTTGTGGTCATTTTACAGCTGATGATGGAACTATAAAAGATCTTCCTTGTAGTAGATTAAGTGAGTTGATGAGTATATTAGAAAATGTAGAGGGCAAGACTATTATATGGTCTCACTACACTCATGATGTAAAAAGAATAATTGCAGAAATAAAAAGAGTGTATGGAGAAGAATCTGTTGTAGATTATTTTGGAGAAACAGATCAAGAAAATAGGTCAATTAATATAAAGAGATTTCAAACGGATGACAAGTGTAGATTTTTTGTAGGAACTACACATACGGGCGGGTATGGTATCACATTAACAGCTGGTAGTACAATGATTTATTTTTCAAATGGTTATGATTTAGAAAAAAGACAACAGTCAGAAGCAAGGATAGATAGGATAGGTCAAACTGAAAAAATGACATACATTGATATTTTATCTCAAGACACAATTGATGAACACATTGTAAAAGCTTTACGTAATAAAGTTAATATTGCTAATACAATTATGGGTGAAGATATAAAAGATTGGATTTAAAAAAATCCTTTGTCAAAAACTTTTTCCAACAGCAGAAGTGATACTGCCCCAACAGTACCCAATAACACCCAATAGATCTTGTCTATCTTACCGCCCAAATCGTGTATACCATCATGCATATGTTGAACATCTTTTTTTAATCCTGTTATATATCCGTATATGGAAAGCAAATGCTCTCTTGTTGTTTTAGGTTTTAACTTATCACCATTAGGCATTATACTAATCCTCTTTGTCTTAATCTAATCTGTTTCTCTTCCTCTGATAATAAAGCGTTTTCGATAGGCGTCAATCCCTGATTCGTGATGCCTGGAGCTGGGGCCATGGCTGTCTGTACAACTGCTGGACTTGGCATTGGTTGTTGTGGTAACGGTAAAGATGCTACAGGTTCTGATTCATCTTGTAAATAATCCTCTACATTTATAAACTCATCAAAGTCGTCCTCAAAAGATAAACTTTTTAAGTCTAACACAATATCGTTAATATCCATCAAGGCTTCTAAATAAGGATTCGATATACCTAGTTTATCAGACCCTTGTCTAAATTCTCTTTTAATGCTATCTGAAATAGTATATGGATCAAAAATATCATTATTCAATCTATTGAAATCTTTTGTTAATTGTCTTTCTCTAAATTCTTTTCTTAATTCAAAATCATCCACACCTAATAATTCAGCAGCTTCAATATCTTTTTTTAATTCTTTTTGAACTAAAAATTTTGCCTTATTAGCTTGTATAAATCTTCTTATGATATCGTTGGGTGTTTTTATTCCGCCCTTTAATACTGATTCTTCACCACCTGTAAAAAGTCCTCTCGCTTCTCTAATTCCTTTTTGATATCCAGCTAACTTAAATCCCATTGATTTTATCGGATCTACTTTAACTTGTCTGTATCCTAAAAAACCCGTAAGTTCATCAGGCAATTCAAAAAATTCACCTCTTTCAGAGGGTTTGTCTGTAGCAGCCTGATAAATTCTTGTAAGTGTTGGATATGAAAAAGGAATTAATGATTCGGCAACGTGATCAATGCTATTTTTAATTGCGGTTCCAGGTTCCGTTTTAAATTGTGTGTCAGTATATATTTGTCTTCCATCTCTGGTTCTTCCTTCTCTTACAAATATGTCTGCTAAAGCCTGTGTATAAATAGCCTCTGATACAAAAGGTGACGCAAGTTCTCCTGCAGATTCTGCCATTCCATTTAACAATCCTTTCATTAAAACATCCTCATCAGTTATACCTTGTTGAATATTATTTAATAAAGTTTGTACTGGTCTTATTGCAGTGTCATATGCGTTTCCGTGACTAAAATCCACATATTTTAATTCACCTGTTTCTTCATCTCTAATTGGTAAAATTGTAGAATTTTTAGACCACTCAGGTAAATATCTTTTTAAAGCATCTAGTTCTTCATTAGTTACATCATACAACGCTTGAAATCCTTTTTGCACTCCGTATGGAGCTGCAGCTAAGACTGTTGTTAAACCAAATAATCTTTTGAATCCAATAGATCTAAGAGCAGGATCTTGTATTTCTTTAATTCCTCTTTGTGCAATATTTGTAGTTGTTCTTAAAATTTCTGAAGGAAACGACATAAATGTTCCAAGAGGTAAACGTCTTAATAGTTTCACAGTGTCTGATACATATGCATAATTAGGCACTGTGTTTCTAACAATATTAGCCGCCTCTTGATCTAAAAAATCTTCTGTTACTTCTCTGCCTACTTTTTGATATGCTGTTTTTAATCTATTTCTTTCAATTGCAAAATTAGCAATTTTAAAAAAATCATCCTCTGCAGTATATAAATCCTCTGCAAATTTCATTCCTTTTTTAGCTCCTCTTTTACCAAGACCAAAAAGTTTTCTACCTAAAGAAGATAAAGGTTTATCTAAATCTATGTTGTCTCCAAATCTTACATCTTTTAAAAGATTTTTTATGTCTCCTAATTGTACTTGTGAATTTACGACACCTAATCTTAGTAATTTTCTGTATCTAATATTTGCCGCTTCTGATCGGGTTCCCACTTGTAAAGGACCAAACGCTTCAGCAAAGGCTTTCGCTGTTTGCTTTGGATTAGTTACCATATCTACCATCACACCATTTGCCGCTGAAAATCCTGTTGCAGAAAAAAAATTTCTAAAGTGTGTTACAGGTGATAAAATAGTTTTTGCTATCTGAGCTAATCCTTTTGGAGCAAGTAATAAATTTCTCCATGCAAAGTTAAAAGCTCTAGCTGCAATATTTTCAGTATCAGCATCAAACAAAAATTTAAATGCTTTTTGTGATTCTCCTAAAGCTTCTGCAATTGCTTTAGACGTATACATGCCTTGCATTGGATTAACCACATATTCATCTTTAAAAAAGGGGGATAAATATTTATCTAATTCTACAATATCTTGATTCGGCAAAGCTCTTTCAGCTCTTAAATTTTTAACTTCATCTGCTGTGAAAAAAAATCCTCTTTCTCCTGCCTCTGTTGCATCTGTAACAGCCGCTTTTACAGCTGCATCGTTTTGCAATAATCTTTCTAGTAATTCATTTTTTCTAGCAACACCAGATAATTTAGTCATGCCATTGTAAATAGAAAATCTTGGATCTTCCATTTTACCAAAAAATTCTCTAAAAACCTTGCTGCCTTCTCCAACAACTTCAGAAACTTGTTGATCACCAATATCTCTTGTAACAATTTGTTTAAAATATTTTTTAGTGGACACATCATCAGTCATAGGCGTTAAATTTATGTATTTAAAAAAGGGTAATCTACCTGGAGTTTTTTGATTTAATGCACTTTTATAAAGATTATTAACTAGTGTATCTGCTTCCAAATCTGTCAAAGTATTTTTTGTAGGATCAAAATTAGGATTATTTCTATTGGCAAATCTATGATATCTTTTAAATAATTCTTTTACATTTTGTGTTGCTTCATCTGTAGGTTTATATCTTAAAAATGGAATTGAAGATTTATCTTCAAATATTCTGTAAGTATCACCTAAATAATCTTTAGTTCTAGATCCTATTAATGTTTTTAATTGTGCTACATCTTTTGGTGCGTTTGAACTAGCATTAATTAAATCAGAAAACACTTGTCTAGCGTCTTTTAAATTTTTAAAAATATTTTTTACACCTTCATCTTTTAAACCTTTTGTCTTTAATGTATTAGTTAATTTATCTACAACTATTTCAGATATCTCTTCATCTAAATTACCATCAAATAATGCATCATTTATGTCTTTTAATATCTTAGATTTTTCTTTACCTGTAGATTTACTAAATGTAGTTTTTAAAGTTGGAAACATTTTATCTATTTCTCTATCTAAATTTTTTACTAATTCCATAGCTCTATTGGTATCCGCCATACCTGCTCCTGTTTCAGCCATAGTCTCTTCAAATATTTTTTGAGGTTTTGCACCTCTTGCTCTTACAGTAGAAAATACTTTATTAAAAAATTTATCTAATTTTGAATTACTAAACTCTATATTTTTGCCTCTAGTTGCTGCAGCTTTAATTCCTCTTGCTGCTCCATATACAAGGGGTGTTACAAGTAAAGATTCACTACCAAACTTAACTCTATTTAAAAGTTTTCTACCTGCATCCTCTCTGCCACCTTCATCTGTAACTTCTGTAAGTTGCGTTGGACCTGTTTCAAAAGCATCTCCTATGCTTCCAATATCTTCAACATCAGCCACAAATGCCTCTCCTGCTGCACCGCCGGCTACTCCTGCTACAAATCTTTTTCTTCTTGCTTTTTTGTTTAAATCGTTAGTTTTATTTAAGGCTCTAGTTACATTAGGACTAGTTAGGTTTGCATAGTTACCAGCTTTCTTTGCCTTAACTGCACCGCTTGCTAATTTAAATCCTACAGTTCCAGGTATACCTATTTGAACTAAAGTTTCAGTTAATCTACCAATTGCTCTATCATCTGCTACATCTTCAAATACATTAATTGCATCAAATGTTTTTTCTACTTTCGCTGCTGTGTTTGTGTCAAAACCAAGATCAATTAGTTCTGCACCTAATGATATTACTCCTTCCGGAACTTTAATTAAACCAGATGCAACTCCTGCTAAAGCTGATACAAGAGCATTTGTTTCACTACCTTGTTCTTCATCAATAAGATTAAAGACATCGTATTCTTGGAATTTCGTTGTCACTTAACCCCCTAATAAGTAACGTAACTACCGTCTGCATTTACCTCAACTGCAATATTATTTACTGGATCAAAATATAATCCAAATTTATTTTTAGTTACGTATTTACCTCTTCCTTTTCTGTCTGTTTTCTTTTTAATAGGTCCTACAAAAGTTTTATTTGTCTTTTCGGATAGTTCAGCAGCTCTACCACTAGATGTAAAATTGTAATAATTTTCCAAAACTCCTGCTGTAAGACCAAATTTTTCTTCAATAGATTCTTTTTGTTTTTCAATTGATGATTGTTTTGCTCTTTCACTGACTCCAAATGTTTTTTCATTGGCAATTTTAGAAGCCATACTTCCAATTTCTTCTGCACTGGCGTTAGCTCCTAATATTATTTTAGCAGTTTTAACATATGTATTTTCTGTATCCTCGGCTAAAGCTAAATCTCTTTTTAATTGTCTATCTTTTTCACCTTCCATAATTTGAAAATCTTGTTGTGCTTTTACATCTGCTAATTTTTGCATTCTAGCTTTTCTTTCTCTTTCATCTGCAATATCCATTTCTAGTCCAGCTAGTTCTGCTTCTCTTTGTAAATCTTTTCTACGTTGTAAATCAGAAAATAATTGATCTGTAGGTTCTTGAAAAGCCATTGCAAGATTTGCAAGTGTACCACCACCTCTTGTTTCAGATAATCCTCTTAGACCACCTTGAATTAATAATTTTGATAGAGGATCCATAGCCGGATTCTCATAATTTTTAATTATTTGTTCATATCTTTCTCTGGCTGTTGGACCACCATCTTCGTATTCGTCTCTTATACCAGACATAATACCATTCATATTAACACCCCCACCTCTTCTAAACATGGGTCTTTTAAATACATTACTCATTATCTTAGTGCTCCGTAAATTCCAGCTAAAGTAGAAGCTGTACTTAATGCTGTTTGTGTTCCGCTAGGACTTGGAGAAAATACTTGTTTATCTTGACCTGGATACCCAGCAATTAAACTTGTAACCCCTGAACCATAAGCTTGTGCCGCTGTCAAGGGTTGTTGTAATTGTTGTTGTGCTAGTTGTTGTTGAGCTTGTAACTCAGCTTGTTTTTGAGCTTGAACATTTGCACCTAAAGTTGCAAGACCAGAAATTTGTCTTCCTTGTAAACCTTGTTGTCCTGTTGCAAGACCCATTTGTTGTTGAAACTGTCTTCCTGCTAATTGCTGTGCTTGACCAAAACCTTGTTGTAATAATTGTGCTTGTAGTGCAGCTCTGTTTTTATCAGATTGTGATTGAAATTCTGCTCTTTGAATACCTTCTCTAGCACCACCAAACGCTCCGGAAACAGTCGCCTGATCTTTTATTTGCTGTTCTCTTAGTTGTGCTTGTTTATCAAATTCTTGTAGTGTTGTATCAATTACGTCTTTTTGAAATGGAGACATAAAAGCTTGATAAGCTTGTGGTCCCGTTGCTTGTTGTGCTGCTGTTAAAAACGGTTGAAAAGATCCAATACCTGCTGTTGCTTGTTTTACTGCTTCTAACTGAAGAGGATCCATTTGAGCCACAAACTGTGGTCCAAATACTTTTGAAAGATCCGCTGATTTAAATTTACCAGCTGCAGAAGATAAATCTCCTAAAAATGTTTTACCTGCTGCTTCAATAAACGCTGGTGGTAATACTCTTGTTTCTGTGACTGCCATTATGCTCTACCGCCTTTTTCTAATTTTTTCATCATATCATACATACGTTGTGCACCCAAGTTAACGTTTCCGTTACCCATTCCTCTCACAGCATCAGCTGTAAATACAAATTCATTATTTGAAAGCATCGCAGGGATGTCGTCTGCCTTCTCTTTTATACCAACTGGAGGTATAAATCCACCACTTTTTCTAAGATCTAGTTCCTTGACGCCTGCTTTATTAACTCTTTTAGGTAGACCCATGATGCCTGATGCTTTATCCACTACACTACCACCCGTAGCATAATTAATTCCTCTTCCTGCAGAACCAGTTCCTCTTTGAGTAGGAAATTGAGATGTTGGAGGAGTGGTGGTCCCTGGAAACTTAGGTAATATATTTGCGGATGATCTTGGCGCATATTTACCGTATTTATTTTTTTTAGCATGGGCATCTATAATTCTCATGGCATCCTCTTTATCAAAATTTAAAGCTTGATCTATCGTGTAATTTTCTCCAATATCTTTTGCCATACTTAAAAGACCTACAACATCTGTTTGTAACTGCATACCATAAGAAGGATTAATTAATTTTGCTAAATTTTCTTCATCTCTAAATTTTGCAGCCATTCCAGGTCCTATTAACATAGGTCCTGATGATGATCCTGGTGGCGGGCCCATGGGGTCTGCGAAACGACTTGTATCGTATCCTAAACTCATTAATCTAGCTAGTGCAATATTTCTTGTATCTTCAATTCCTCCAGTAAAAGTTCCTTGTCCATATTTAGACATATCAAAAGGCATGGGTTTTGGTGTTGCAGGTTGTTGAGGTTGTTTGGTTTTGGCTGTGGTTGGTTGTCCACTTCTTTGTAAATATTGTAATACAGTTTGAAATAAAGGTGTTGCTCCTTGAGAAGAACCTAATTGTGCAACTGTTTTTGCACTCGGTCCTCCTGCAGGTACAGCTTTAGGTAAAGGTATAGCTTTAGGTAAAGGTACAGCTCTAGGAACAGCTTTAGGAATAAAACTTGTTGACGCTGGTGATGGTGTTGAAATGGTTGCAGGCGCGAATGGTGATGGCATGGTTCCAGGCGCGGGCGCTCTACTCAATGCTCCTCCTCCTGTAGGTCTAATTCTTGGTGATGCAGGACCTGGAGAACCTACGGCATAACCAACTCTACCTCCATCTGCATACATATTAGCATCAGCGAATCTATCTACTTCTTCAGACGAAGCATTTGGATTTAAATTTGAATAATATAATTTTAAATAATTTCTTAAGGCAGCCGGATCTCTTTTTAATTGTTCTACTTCTTCTTCTGTCTTGCCGGCAAAAAGTCCACTTAATAAACTTGCACCTCCAATAAGACCTGCAACAGCTTTCTTTGATCCTAATATTTTTCCAAATAAACCACCTCCAGATCCTTGAACTGGAGAAAATAAAAATTTTCCTGCACCTTTGGCTGGTAATAAACCTGCAAGACCTGACAATGGACCCATACCCATAAGGCCAGCTCCACCAAAACCTAGTATAGCTGCCTTACCCACAGGTGACTTAACAACTTTCTTGACAGCTTTTTTTACAGACTTAACCAAACTACCTAGTCCGTATAACTGTCTTGGTTGTTGCATTCTACTTATTGTCATATTATTCGTCCGATGCTGCTCCTAATGGTGGCATTGCGGCCACTTTAATTTTTAAAGATCTTGTAATGTATTCTCTTTTTGTTGGAGAATTTGGATCTGCAATATCATCCTCTGCTTCTTGATCAGAAGAGTATTCGTAATTTGTATTTTTATTACGTAATACTACCTCAGTTTCACACTCAACAACAGGTACTTTTTTACCGTTTATTGTTTCATATCTTACTGATGCAGGCTCTTTAAATGCCATATTAATTGCCTCCTAATCCACTTGAATCAGCTATATATACTCTTGTAGTTTCAAGTAAAGCTGCAGTTCCACTTATACCAGATGTAGCAGTAGTTTCAATCTTTAAGATATCTCCTGCTTCTAACACAATAGAACCCTTAAGTACGTTGATAATTAAGGGTCCTGTTATTTCTACATATGCTATTACAAAATCTGCAGATGCTGAAGTGTCTGTAATACTTACAGTAACATTTTTACTACCGCTTATGTTTGTAAGCTGTAACGTTTGAAATATAGTGGTTGTTTCATTTGGACATGTATAAACAGTGTCTGCAGTATTTGGACCACTTGGTGTATAAAATGCATTTTTATATCTATTTGACATCCGCCTTTTCTTCTTCTTTTGGTAGCTCTTTTTTTAATAAATCTAAATAGTTTTTTTCAACTACATTCAATTCACTAAAATCAATAGTTAGTTGATCTTTCTTAGCTTTTATACTTTGTAATCTAGCTAAGATTAACTTACCGTTGTCAGATAATTTATCACTATCATATTCTTTTTTATCTATATTGAACTTCATGTTAAAACCCCCATCCTTCTTTGTTGTCTCCACCTCCCTTGAACCATGAGTATCTATCTGATTTTTCATTTAGTTCTTGTAGGAAAGTAGAATTCAATTGATCGACTATTGATTGTATAGCTCTGTTAATTTGTTTTTGTGTTGAAGCATCATATTCTGTTTTTGGTTCAGGTATTCTTATTACTATTTTAGCCATTAGAAACTACCCATTGTATCAGAACCTCCAGGTCCAGATGACCCTGGAGAGCCTCCACCTTTTTCTCCTCCACCTGGTCCTTCCATAAATTCTTTATCTTGTGCAAAATCAGATTGATAACCACCTTGTCCTTTTCTTTCATTTTCTTGTCTAATACGTTCAACTTCCGCTCGTTGTGCTCTTTCTATTTCAGCTTCCCGTACTTTTCTTCTTGCTTCTTCTTCTTTTTTCTTCTTTTCAGCAGCAGCTTTTTGTCTAGCTGCAAGATCTACAGCTCCTTGTTTAATTGCAGTATCCACTCTTGCTGTACGAGAAAAAGCAGACGTACCTCCTATGCCCATTGGACTTGGTCCAAAAGTTCCATAATCATAATCTCCTATTGATAAACCTGCAATTCCCTCATTGTCATCCTCATCATCCTCTTCTTTTAAAGAAAAAGAAGGAGGAGCATCAGCAGCGTATGTCTCAACACCAGGTGAAATTGCATCGAATTCATAATCAAAAGCACCTGTTTGAGGATTTACTTTTCCTTTTACATTTTTTCCATCAAAAGTTTTTAATAAACCAGATGCATCGGTGTAAACTGTGGTTGGTACTCCATCCACCAAAACCATTCTTTCAGATGCTGGATCTAAATTACCAAATCTACCTGTTCTTGGTCCACCACCACGTTCTTCTATTTGAATAGGCATCATAGGAAGTCTTGCTGCTGGATCTGGTGATACTATATCTTCTGGTACAACAACTGATTTAAAATTAGTTGAATAAGGATTTGTTTCTTGATCATAATCATCAAAAATACCAGCGATGCTTGGAATTCCTCTTCTATCTAAATAGTCTAAGACATCCATATATAAAGCTGTGCTGGGTGTAAATATTGACATTATCTTCTTCCGTCTGGTTGTATATCTAATTTAAATGTACCAAATCTCCAAGACTCAGCGACAGCGTCGTTTTCTATTTTTATGTTAACAAACCTGCCTCTGGCTCTAGTGTCCTTTTTATCAGTTGATGAGGTAATTGTAAAGGGGCTCAGACTGCTTGAACTATCGGACTGCTGTGGATACCTTTTAATTCCTAAGGTAACTTTGGCATTTCCTGCGATTGTTTCAAAGTCTGGAACAAAACGTCTAACAGCTAAGAATGTTTCTCCTGCTATTCCGCCTTGAGCTTGCAGATCAAAATCAAAAGATTTTATAAATGATGAAACCGTTGTAACAGCTCCTGTTTCATCAACCTGGTCAGTTCCTACTTCATGTTCAAATAATTGTGATCTACCTAAACCAGACTCTCCAACTATTACAGGAAAAGTCCCTGATGCATTACTCGTGAACTTTGTTGCAAAAGGTTTTGCATATATCTCTGCATCTATCCAACTTGTTCTAGCTTCTGTGCCTGTATACCAAACTTTATCTGTATAGTTATATATTACATATTTATCATTAAAATCTGAGTTTGCAGATGGATAGTACCAAATGACTTCTGTGTATAAATTATTTATACCTGCAAACACTTGTTGTCCTTTTGTAGTATCAAAATCATCGTAAACAAAATCTTCTACAGTACAAGGTAAAGATCTAACTGTACCATCAAAAGCAAAGAATCCTTTTGGTGACATCCAAAAAGCGATACCATCTATTTCTACAACAGCGTTCTTACCTATTAATCCACAATTAGTTCCTACTTGATCAAAACCAAAAGTAAAAGGTGAGCCTACAAATCTCATATTGTAAAGAGCATTGTCTGTCCATATCAACATAGTTTCTTTTGCTCTTATTCCACCAATTAATTTTGTTCCATCTTGTAATCTTTGATTACCTGCTGTGTTGGTTGACGTTGGTAAAAAAGTATTAATATCCTCTTGATCAGAAAATACTACAGCCATGTTATCTTGTTGATTCGGCGGTGATCCTTGAGGCGTGGGTATAATAGTTCCAAAATGCACTAAGTGTCTTGTTGTTGGAGATACCATTGTAAATCTTGATATGGCTGGATTGTTTGTTGTTGTAAAACCTGATGTAGAAATGGATGCCCTAACTGTTGTAGGATTATTTGCACCTGCATTCCATGTGAATGTTTGACCATTTGCAATTGTTGCAATCAAGACTTCTCCAAAGTTATCAAGACTCCAGAGGCCTGGTTCTAGAGTTATGTCACTAATTGTTGAAGCAGTTCCCCATGTGCTTGCTCCCCATGTGTTTGTACCCCACCCATAACCTTGTGTTTGAGTCTGTGGTCCTACTTTTACATAAGGAGTTACAGTCACACTGCCTCCTGGACCTGCATTGCCTGAAGCGTTGCTGCTTTGTGTTATTTTAAAATTGTTTGCATCTACAACAGTTGTTACTTGAAATAGTTTGTCATCAAAATCAGATGCAGAAAAACCTGTACCACTTGGTAAAGTTGTTGAAGATAAAGAAATAATATCTCCAGCTTCTAGTGCGTGGTTATTAGATGTTAAAGTAACTAAAGGTGAGCTAGAAACAGTTGTAATAGTTGTTGAACCTAAAGCTCCACTTAAAGGTGTAATATCAAAAAGATCACCTTCGTAATATAAAAGTAAAAATTTATCTGTACCAATTGCAACATATTTTTTTCCTGTTACATCAACAAATGCATGCATTGCTCTTGCAACACCTACCAAAGATTTTTTAACTGGAGATTGCCAACCACCAACTTTTTCAGGTAAGCCATATCTAAATCTTACGTTGTCCGAATCAATCCAACGTTGTTCTGCACCTGCAGTTGTATTTTGTTTATCTATTCCAGGAAGTAGTTTGAAATCAACAAGAGCCATCTTGTTAGCTCCTTACGCTGTATTTGTTTTAAATGCCCAACCTCTTGTAGCATCTACATAAACCACAGTAATAGCTTGACCATTTGTAGTTAAAGTTAAGTTTGATGTAGCAGAATTTATAGGCTGACTGTTTCTGTTTACTGTTAAATTATTTGAGTTAAAAGTTCCTCTTGCATCTATAATTGTAACTTCATCGCCTACAGCTGGAGAAGCTGGTAATGTAATTGTAATTGTTGAACTTGTTGTATTTGCAAAAATTTGATCACCCGCAACAGCTGTGTATGCAGAAGTTATTGTGTTGTAACCTTTTGTAATTGGTCCTGACTTTACATTTGTGCCATCTGAATATAAAACCATTTTAGCACCTACAGGGACTGTAACTCCTGTTCCTGATACAGTTTTAACTGTTAATGTATAATGTGATGCTGATCTTGTTGTTGCATCTTCTATGATAAATACTCTTTCAGCAGAATCTGGCATAGTCACAGTTCTATTTGCTGCTAGAGTTCCAGTTAGTTTGTAATATAAATTTTTACCGTTTGATGTTTGAAAGCTAGTTAAGGCTAAAGCTACATCTGAAGACGCTACATCTAAAGATAAATATCCTGATGCTGCTTGTTCTAATATCTGTAGATTCGTATTTGTAATTGATCCCCATGTACCAGACTTTTCACCTGTTGTTATGAGTTCTAGTTTTAGGTCACTTGATGTACTTGATGCCATATTATTCTCCTTATATTACATATTATATTAATTTTCAACAGAATCAAGGTTTTGGTGGCACTGGTAAAGGATCTATTTCAACCCAAGTTCCTGTTGCCCCCGTTGTTATTGGTGTCCATGTCTGTGAAGCACCTGGATCTATGTCAGCCCATGCTCTTATAGATACCTGACCTGTTGATAAATTTACTCTACTTCCTGTAGGTGATACGTTTGCATCTGCAATAATTGTTACAGTTCCTGTAGAAATATTGCTTCTATTGCCTGTAACATCAACGTTCGCATCTCCAGTTACAGTTACATTACCAATGTTAATATTTAATCTGTTTCCAGTAACATTGACAATTGCATTACCTACAACAGTTACACTGCTGTTACCTATATTAATCCTGTTGCCTGTTACATTAATAGCTGCGTTTGCATTTACAACTACGTTACCAACTGCAATATTAAATCTATTGCCTGTAACATTGACTACAGCATTTTGAGGTACTGTGTTACCACCGAATGTGGTTACTGCAAAAGGAGTTCCACCAAAAAACATGGTTACGCTCCTGGATCGATAATGTTATTGCCTTCTATTGCGGCCCATTCTTGAATTTCATGGTAATCTGTGTTTAGTGTGCTATTTGGTACTGTACATTTAGTATCTGTTGTAACTACATTGTAAGACCAACTTCCATCAAAAAAATAAACTTTTTTTACTGTAACAATATTTTCTTTTTTAATCATTATAACTCCGCATTTGCTCTTATTCTTCCACCATAAAGGTTAGGTTCAGTTGTTGTAAATGTACTTGTTTCATTAATTGCACAAATTGCAGAATTTGAAACATTACCAAAAGTAATATTTGAACCTACATCACCAACTGCAAATCTATGTATTTTTCCATCTGTTCCACTATTATCTGTTATAGTTATTGTTGGATTTCCTCTCATTGGTACAGGAAAAGCATTATATCCAGCAGCTTCGTTTGCATTAAACGATTTAAAAACCATAAGACCACCTAGTCCACTTCCAGCTTCTCCATTAACAGTACTTGTTGTATCAAAATAATATCTTAAACATCTTCTTAAATTTGCTTCAAAAGGTAAAAACTCAAAGTCGCTTGCAACTTGTCCTACCTCTAACTGAACTCCAGTTATG
>Ga0209645_1001108_pt1 | contig 13664 bp, 14 predicted proteins | sample ETNvirenome_6_30_FD_184070 | JGI IMG/M metagenome (GOLD analysis project Ga0209645, IMG submission 184070) | Marine viral communities from the Pacific Ocean - ETNP_6_30 (SPAdes) (version 2) | ecosystem: Environmental > Aquatic > Marine > Oceanic | place: Pacific Ocean | collected 2013-06-19
TCTATCAACATTATTTACAAGCTCGTTGTTTCCCTGATACATTAACATAAAGTTATTTACAATATCATCTAAAGAAACATACTGATATGAACCCCAATACTTATCTTGTGGTACATTTCCAGAGTTTGCGTAATATGCGTAATCATTTATATATGCCATATTCTATGATTCTGTTTGGTTGTTTTCTAATATCTCTTGTTTTCCAAACTGATATACATCAGCTTCTCTAATCTCAATACCTATATATTGACAAATCTTAGCGACAAGACCTGGCTCGTCAGACAATGGTAATTCAAAATCTTGATAGTCAGCTTGACTTGAGTCAAACTCAGGACTACCAGAAGTTCCGCCTACTGTTAAATATGTCCATTTTGGAGGTAAAGGATACCTTATATATTCTGCGCTTACTGATCCGTTTTGCGTTATGCTTGTTGGATATACTGTTATTGTATTTCCTAACTGACCAGTAGATGCGTCTCCTGTTATATTAGTTGTAGCCCCACCTAATACATAAGCAGGATAACCTAATGAAGGTGCTGTTAGTGGGCTATTGTTTAAATAAAATATTTTATTTTGATTAACTCTTTCAACCTCAACGATACCATTGGTTTTAAAAATAGCATAACTATTACCAACTGTCGCTGCAACTCCAAACGGATTTGCTGATAAAGTTAATTGTGTTTCACTATCTACACTTACGACATAAGCACTAAAACCACCATAACTTGATGTAGATGTGTTAACTACATATTGACCAGCTTTGACTACGTTTGATGTTACAAATGTAGCATTAGCATCAATAAGTTTATTTGTTGCTGAGCCTGTTGTTGTAGCGCCTGCTACATAATTAGGGTAGTAATTAACTTTATTTATATAATAGTAATCAGCAGGTAAGTTATAAAAATTACTCGCTTGTTGTTGTAAAGATTTAGTTACAGAAAAACTATCTATAACTTCAACTAAACTTTTAACAATATCAGCGTATCCTGTTCCGGAAACCCTTGCGTTTTGTTTAGTAATCCAACTATTATATTGATAGAAATAATCTTCAAACAAATCCATCTGTGCTTGCTGAGCATATAAATTAAAATCTTGCGGAGATACATATCCGTAATTATTTTTATTTGCTATTGCGAGAACAGTATTTCTGACGTTATTTATCATTACACCCATGACTCAAATTTGTTTATACAAATATAAGTAAAAAAAAAGGAGCCTAATTGTTTAAGCCCCTTCTAACTCTCCGTTAAGTGATGTTACGCCCAAGCTTCTTGTAATTGAGCTATGTTAGTAACTGGGTACTTTGGCTCAAGCACATAGAAAGGCTTCGTCCAGCTTGTAGCTAAAGCTTCTTCAATAGCGTCAATGACACTATTTACTTGTTCTTTAGTTTTTGCTGCATCAGAAGCTGTAGTAGCTGTTAATCTAACTCCTAGTACTTCAGCTGCACCTGATGCTGTATGACCGGCTATGTTGAAAAGAATATCAACTTGTGTGTTAGAACCAGCTTCAACAGTTACAATGTTGTGAATAGGAATTAAATAATGCGCATCACTAAATGTGATTTTTAGATATTTTACCATAGTTAAAAAATTTAATGGGTTAAACAATACAGCAAAGATACGCTTTCTATTTGTCTTTTTTCAAGCGATTTGACAAGTGTTTATATATCTCTAAACCATTGTCACTTTGCATAAATGTTGCTACTGTATAGTCTCCGTCTTCACCAAAAGGTATGCTTATTAATTTCTTTTTATTACTAGGTAAATTAAAGTATACATCTTTATTGTTGTTTTTATATACTAAATAACCATTTAAGAAAAATCTTCTAACCTCGTCTTGTAGTTCTAACATAGGGTCGTTTACAGTATCTAGAAAATCTTCAGGATTTGTTTTAGCGTAAATTAAAATATCTCTTTTAAGTTGTGGTATGGTAAGTTTATCAACATGATTACCCATCAATACTCTACATACCGAAATAAGTTTATCTACCTCTAATCCTTTTGCAATTATCAATGCTTCAATCTCTGTCTCAACAATTTCAAGTTCCTCTTGTGCGTCTTTTGCTTCATCTACCTCTTCAAACAAAGTGCCGTTAGAAGGATGATAGTGTAAAAATTGTTGTAATACTTGATTTTCTCTTGGAACCACAAGCATACCGTCTTCAAAAACAACAGGTTCTAAAATAGCGTTACCATCCTGCTCATCCTCAAATGGGCTTTTTTGGTTTCTTGCATATCTTAAAGGTCTGTTAATTCCTGCCTCTTCATCAAAATATAATAAAGGTGATCTTAGTGAGTGTCTCGAACTTAGCATATAAGCTAATGGTGATTGTCCGTTTTTAAGCCTATAGGCTTTTGTTTTTAGGGTTTTATTTTTTTTCATTTTATTTAATTTAAATTTTATTAAAAATAAATTCTACCCCCGCTATTGCAGGGGTAAAACTTATATAAATATTAATCCTTAAATAAGAAGAAGTTGTTAGCACCTAAAGTACAAACAGCTCTCTCAGATAAGAAATTGACTTCCATCGCGTCAAGGTCAGAAGTTCTTGCACCACCAGCTGAACCAGTAATCCAAGTTTTATATCTTCTATCCTCAGTTTCAGAAGCTCTATATCTTACGTGTAAGAAAGGTCTCTTAGCGTTTTTACCAAGAATTTGGTCATAAACTGTAGTAGAACCAGCAGGTACTAATAACCCGTTGATAACTCCACCACCTAAGTCACCTCTCATTGTAGGATCGTTTAGATATTTCCAGTCAGACTTGTAGAAGTCATAACCTCTTCTAAATCCTGTAAATCCAAGATTTAAAGCCATATCTTTATCATTGTCAAATAAACCATATGAACTACCACCAGCTCCATAAGAGTTTTGAGTAGCTAACATATCGTCAATGTCAAATGAGAATTGTCTATTTACGAAAATTACATTTTCTTCAATAGAACCTTGCTTATCTAATCTTTGGATAATGCTGTCAAATTGAGCTAGATTCTGTGGGTTTCCACCACCGAATACGTTACCTCTATTTTCTACAACATAGAATACACCGTCAGACCCGTTAAGATTTGCTGCTGATAAACCAGCACCTGTACCTTGTAAGAAATCACCTGCACCTGAACCTGCACCTGCTGGTACTGCTTCTAGCATAGCTGTTTCTAAGTAATCTTCAAATCTTAATCTTGTGTCATGCTCAGACTTTAGATACCATAAATATCCATTTACACCATCTTCGCCTGTAATTTCAATCCAACCAATTTGTGCCATATCAGAACCTGATACTTGATACTTATCTTTAATAATAATTGGTTTGTTATCGAAAATTAAATCATCTGATTCGTTTGAACCTACCATTCCGTTTGTTCCTTTATTGAACTCAGAACCATAAACCCAAATATCACACGCTGTCGCCGCACCCATTGCTTGTCCTGTTGCTTCATAATAAGCAATAGTTACTACATTTGGGTTACCTGCTGTTGGAGCAACAGTTACAATACCTTTGTTTGAAAGGTTTGATCCTGGTGTTTTGTCAGAAATCATTACTGTTTGACCTACTCTTAATACTGCTTTAGCACCACCTGCAAGAGCTGGGTTAAAGTTTGTTGGATTGTTAGGAATAGTCCAAACCGCACTTCTTGTACCAGCACCAGCTGCTGAACCTGATGTACAATCTTGGTATTTAACGTGTAATCTACCTTGCTCTGCCCATTTGATAAGGTCAGAGTTTGAAGGCATTTCAGCGCCTACCATTCTTAAGAATGACGCTACTGTTCTGTTACCATATCTTTCAAATTCTTTTTCATAAGTATCAGGTAGATACTGATTCAAGAAATCAAAATTGGTAATATAATTTGTACTTAGTGGCACCTGCTGTGCAGATGGTTGTAAGTCAAATCCTGGGACTGCATTTACTGCCATAATTTTAATCTTTTAAATGTTTAACTTTTTTTAATACTTCTAATTTTGAGTCCTCGTCCACTACCAGGGTTTCCTATACTCCTAATTTTACGCCCATCTTTTATAGTTACTTGCGGAGATTGTCTCACATCCATATTAATGTTTTTTGATTTTTTTGCAACATTATCTACGGTTGCTGAAACACCCTGCTCGTAAAAATACTGAGCAAATTTTTCAGGATTCATAGCAACAGCTAATGCTTTATGATAACCAGCTGCATCTTTCATTAAACCATTTTCGTCTGTATATTTCTTTACGAAATTATTTATATCAGACTGAGTGTTAAATAGCTCATCAGATGTACCTGGCTTGTATGTAAACTTATTTTCTCCTAACGTAAAATCAAAACCTTTGAAATCGTTAGTAAAAACCTCTTTGGTTTTATCGAGAAAAAAATCATAACGCTTATCAGCCGCTTCCCTCATAGTTTTAGATTCGTCGATATATTTCTTGTAAGCATTTAAATTTTCTTGTTGATCAGCAGATAATCCATCCCGACTTGACTCAAGCGGAACTTTATACTTATCTTTTTGTTCGTTCAAAAATTTTCTTGCTTTTGCAAGCTCACGTTTCTTTGCTAGCTTTTTTCTCTTAATGTCTTTCGGGTCATCTAACTCTTCATCAAAGTCAAATTTATCCTCCATTACATCTTGAATATCTATAGCATCTAAGCCTTCTTCTTGATGGCTTATATACTCAGCTAGTAAAGAATCATCATCCATGCTATCAAAGTCTCTTTGTGTTCTGTAGAAATCTTCAATACCACGGCCTGTTTCTTGTTTGTATTTTAAATACATAGAAACATCTTCAGGTAATTCAGGTGCCATTTCTTTTTCGGCAAATAAATCATCTACTGAAGTTATCTCCTTATCATATCTATTTTTAATATATGAAAGAACGTCTTCGTCACTTAACTCTGACGACTGAGTTTTATTTTCTTCAGCTTCGCTTTCGTTAACTGGCTCCGGCGATTCTTCTTTTTGCTCTGCAACCACTGGAGTCGCGTCATTTGTGGTTTCAACATTTTCTACATTTTCTTCAGCTTGTTGATTCCCTTCAAATTTTTCTTCATGCTTTTCAAGCAATTCTTGTTCTATTTCTGCTTTGGACTTTTCTGTAGACAGCCCAATGTCTTTGACTTTTATTTCCATTAGATTAAATTTTTTACAAAGTTATACAATTATTTATAATTTTTTTAGAGTGTTTTGAAGTAGTTATACAAATCCATGCCTAGTTGCTCCCCAACTTTTTTATCTGATTCATAATGAACATTGGCTGCAATTCTACTTTCGGATATATTTTTAGCAGCTTTTTCAAATTCAGGCAACATCTCTGGATACATATCACTTAATATTTCTTTCAATAAATATGCCTGTGCAGAATGACCTGATGGAAACGCTGGTGTTTGTGCTGACTCCATTTTGACGAACGGTAAATTAATACCAAAATCTTTAGCAACCACATTAGGTCGTCTTCTATTATGGTAGTTTTTTATTTTTAATATTGGTTTTGTGCTTTGTTTTAAAACTTTTTCAACTAAATCAGCAGGAAACTTTCGTGTTCTTTTATTAAATAATCTTTTATAAACATTGTAGATGTTGTCATAGTTTTGTGCAAACGATTTGTCAAGCGGTGTTTTTTGTAAAGACTTTATTTCCCCTAACGTTTTTAATGAAGAGTCGGAAGGGTGTTTTATGTTTTTATACCTTTGCCAATTAAAATCTCGAAACATTATCTTGGTTCAAATTCAGCTAAATCAAAACCATCTAAACTATCTTCGTTCGACTCAAAGTTTATAGCTGGTAAATTATTCTTTCTTTGCTCAATAAGTTTTGATTGCTCAGTAGACTGTTGACTTATTCTTTTATCTTTTGCTTTTTCTCTATTTTGTTCTCTTTGGTCTAAGCCCGCTTGCTCTACACCTTTAATTTGCATTTGAAACTGAAACTCTGTAGACATTAAGTTTCTTTTTAATTCAGCTTCTGCTTTAAGTTTTTCTATTTCAAAAGCCACGTCAGCTTGTCTATACTGAATCTTAGCTTGGCTTTCCATTTGAATTTTTTGAGCCTCTGCCTGAGCTTTAGCTTGCTGAGCTTGCATTTGCATTTCTGCTTGCATTTGTTGCTCTTGCATTCTTTGTTGTTGCTCTTGTTCTTGTCTTCTTTTTCTTTTTAATTTTAACAGCTGGTTGGCCATTTTTAAATTATGTAGTTCTCGTATATCTATAGCGTCTTCTAAACTAATATCCCCTTTTGATAAAGCCATTTGAATGTTTTGCTCTAACATAGCTTTTTCTTCTTCATCAGGCGATAGCTCTATAAAAATACCAAAGTCATAGATATATAATTCTTTTATATCTTCAAGAATTTTTAAATTATACTTGCCTATCTGCATTGCAAATTCATCTTTAAAATCTGCATACTCTAAAATATCAGCAGTTCTAATTGATAAACATTCAGCTAAAGTTCTGGTAATATATAAACTACCGTCTAATATATGTCTTGTAGCTGTATTACTATTAAGAGCAGCTAATTTTTGTACACCTACCAAAGAATTTGGATCAGGTGTAGAACCGTCTCTTGCTTCGTTTAATCCAGTTACAGCTCTTATCATATCAAGATAATGATTGTAATTAGCAATAAGCATTTGTAATTTCCCAGCACCACTATTAGCTGTAAGTTGCTGTATAGGAACTCTAGCATTATTAAATTCACCGTCCTGTGTATAACTTCTACCTACAACACTACCTGTTTGGAAATATAACCTTAATGCGTCTTCTGGATTATAAGCGTTACCAGTTCCTAAATCAACCTCATTTAATCCGTCTGCATCAATAAACACACCATCTGGCACTACTCTCGCTACAACTTGTTGTATTTTCAAATGAGTCATTTGAATTAAGTCAGCAAAAGGAATCATTCTTTTGACAAGACTTTCAAAAACTCCTTTATACATTCTTGGAGCACACGCGATATAGTTAGGCATCGCAAACTGATTAGCAGATTTTGGCCTAACCATATTTTCCGATAATTCCCATTTTAACATTATGTTCGTTCCCATAACCATAACGCCATCATACCATACATCTATCTTTTTTTCCACTCTTTCAAATTTACCTTCCTGCATCATTTCTTCTGGTGGATTAAACTGATCATCTTTTTCTACAGTCTTATAACTACCGTCAGCTAATTTTTTTCTCTTATAAACAAAAGAGTGCGTGGTTTTGTAGTTAAAATATAATATAGTAGCTGTATCTCTATAAAACATACTGTTCTCAAAAAACTGCTGGTTGTTATAGTAATTATACCAGGACTGACTATACTTTGCTATTGTGTCTAAATCTTCATTGGTTAAGGTAGGGTCAATTTTAATCAGCTCGGTCATTGGTACTGTTTTAATTTCACCCCAATAAAAACAATCTTTGAAGTATGGGTCTTCAGTATAACTATAAACCACGTTAGCCGGGTCAACATAATCAAGTTTTACACCTTGACCAGCTAAAAATTCATGTTTTGTAATACCAATTCCAAGTGTAGCTATATCATAATCAACTCTGCTTCTTATGTCATTATAATGATTTTCGTCAAATAAAGTATTAATAGCTTCTTCTTCTGCTATCTCTATAGCTGGTTTATATTTCATCTGCATATACAATTCCATTTCTTCATCGTTTTCAGGTAATTCTTCGGAAGGAGTAGAAAAAACATTTAATCCAAAATCAGATTCTATTTGATTGAACAACGGTTTTGCAATTACATCTCCTTCAATCATTTGTTGAAACTCATTTCTTTTTTCAGCAGACATAGCATCCTGCGCATACGCATTTACTTTAAATAATCTGTCAGCCATACCGTTGACAACTATATCAACAAACTTTGGAATAATTGGAACAGGTGTCCAGTCAAGATTCAAATAAGATAAATCGCCATCTATAGCTAATTCGTTTTTATATTTTTTAATTGATTGTTCCCCTCTTGCATATAATCGTAGTCTCATAAACTCACCCCACTGATTGTAAAATCTACAACTGCCATTATCTCTACGAAACCATTCGTATTGTATGGCTTGGCCTATTTGTAAGCCGTATTCAACTGTATCTTTTACTGAGTCGGACGCAAACTGATCGGGGAAAGCAGCTGCTTGAATGTTTATTTCTACTTCTTTCATCTATTAAGTAATTGACTTAGCGAGTTAGTGTTATTATATCTTGCAAAGTTAATGCTTATTTTTGATTGTTTTTGAATTGGAGTGTACAAGTGTTTTTGATTTGCCATAATTGCTAGTCCAGAACTAATCGAAGCATCAAATCGTGTTCGATTAGAAATATCAAATTTTGCCCAGTCTTCTAGCGTTTTTTGAAAATACATTGTACCTATCTGATCTCTATCTCTATAATTACCTTCCAAATCAAAACCTATATGTTTTTCTATATAGGATTCTATCGCAGAAGCATGAGATTGTTTCACGTCTTCTGATGTATTAGGTATACCACCTAACTCTCTTTCTGTCTTTGATAGTTTGTTATATGTTTTGTCTGGTCTGTTCAAACAAAAACCTCTGTATCCTCTGTTCTTAAAATGATACAACAACCTTGGTTTGTTGTTCTCGCACAAAATTGGCATACCATAAAAAACACACGCCATCAAAACTTCTTCAAAAAATATTTCAGCAGTTTGTGGTCTAGCTATATATTCTAAAAAAAACTCATTGCTTGGTGCATCATCCATATTGAATTTAGTCAAGCCATGCAAAGCTCCATTAGAACCTTTACCAACAACTACTCCAGAAATATCATACGAGTCACAACCAAATGACCCTATGTGTTCATTCCCTGGATATTTTTTACCACCTTTAATAATAACATTATTTTGAAGGGTAGCTTTGGGGATGTAAGATACAAAAAATCTTCCTCTTTTATTTGGGCTCCATATTACCTTAGAATCTTTTATTCCATCTTTCCAATAAAAACCTCCTTGCGTAACATGATGAGCTATATTTATAGAATCGTTATAATCAATCTGTTGATATATTTTTGTAAGGTTAAATATTGATTGTTTGCTTTCATCTCTAAAAGCGTGTGACTCACTTCTTGGAAATTGTCTGTAAAATTCATTTAGCGCATCTGGATCAGACGCTAATGACTCTACTTCATTTTCCCAATAGTCAATAGCTCCTTGATATATATATTCGTCATCAATACCTACTATAGGTTCAGTAGGAGTTTTAAAAACAGGCATACCGTATTTATCTATAAAGCCTTCCATATTCCATTCCATCGGTATAAACAAATTATATAATCCACTTTTCGTCTGGCCGTTTGAGTTTCTGTTTTTACACCAAGATGACTCGTATAAATCTTTGAAGTTTTTACCACCCTTGTCTAAAGCGTTTGACGTAGAGCCCATCAAGCATTTACCAATAACTTTACTACCTAGTCTCAAACAAGTTTTTGTAACACGCCAGTTGTTCAAAATATTCTCCGGTCTTTCCCACTTACCACTTTCATCGTGGATTAGTAGTTGTAATTTTTCACCATCATAACTGTTGTCAGATGTGTTTTTCCAGTCAATAGTAGTGTCTAATCCTTCAAGTTCATTTTCTGCTACTTCATACATATTCTTTTTTGTAATTTTTGATGCAGGTACTCTATAAGCTAACTCTGTTTTTGGCTTGTCCATACCATCTTGAATTGGTTTAAAAAAGAAAGGGTAGTTGTTTGATATAGGAACTATTTTATCTGTAAACATTTTTTTTGCATCAGCTCCTGTTTTGGATAAAATTCCAATCCTTGCATCTTTAGTAATCGTAGCTGTATTTACGCCTTCACAAGAACTCATAAATGAAAACCCAGAACGTCTTATTTTTAAATAACACATTCCAAAAGAACGTTTGTCTGCACGACACGCTTCCCAGTATATATAAAATATTCTATTAGCTTCTCTGAAGTCTGGATGACCTACGTCAATTTTAGTCCATTGTAAATACATATAATGTGTTCCTGTAATATATGTAGGTTTGCCGTTATTCATAAACCAAAAACCTTCGTCACGTCTATCAAACTCTTCTTCTATAAAATCAATCCATTTATTTTTAAACTGAGCAGGAGTATCATGCCAATGAAAAATAGACTGTATGCGTTTTAATTCTTTTGGCAAATCATACGCCTCCCAATATTGATCTGATTTAGTTTTACTTCTTTGATAAACTTTAGACGGAACTTTAGGTAGAGCTATTCTCAAGCCATTGATATTTATAACATCACCAATTTGTCCAGACTTAGATATAACTACTATATCATACTTATCGTTGTACCCGTACGCCCACGTGCGCGCTTTGTTTTTTGTTGACAAAACATTTTTAGGAACTACATCATGTAGCGTAACATAAAGATTATTTTGACCTTGATTCTGCAAATCCTTTTGGTGTGTTATTAGTTTTTACTTCGTTGCCTTGTAACAAATCTTTCTCGTCTTCTATTCTTTTTAATATTTCAAACGCGTCAAATATCGCAAGTTTTTTTGTAGCTGCTGCATTTTTTAATCTATCTGCTGCCAGTTCATCTTCAGCATCATATTTAATTATATCTTCTTTAGCCACTTTTATAAGCTGCATAACAGCTCTTTCACCAGCTTTTATTATTTGTTCTTTTATTTCTTTATTAGTCATTCAATATCATTGTTATATTGTTTGTAAACATTCTATAAAGCTTTTCACCCTCAACAATAAATTCATATTCGCTGTCTGGAGTAAAAGATATTTCGTCTCCCACTTTCACACCAAGTGTTTCAAGTTCATTGTTTATATACTTCATAGTACCTATTAAAGGCTCTTCATCGCCAGTTTTACTAAGATAAGATTTTTTTACTGGAACTGGTTTTACAAAACAATACTTTGAGTGCGCTCTCCACTGGTCTCCATTATAATATAAAAAGAATTGGTCAGGGTCTATAAAAAACAAATCATCTCTAAAATAACTTTTACCGCTTTTTTCTATACCCTTCATGTCATAATAAAACTTAAATACATTATGATGTACAAGTAATATATCACCTATTTTAATTTCACCTTTATAATTAATAGGTAGAGAAACCACTTGCGCAAAACGATTTGAGGTTTTATGATCTTCTTTAGAAACACTAATAACAAAATTTATATTCCCAATCTTTCGTTCATTGTCATACCTCTTTCCGTTTACAGGTCGTACAATAAATGAGAATGGAGATTGCATTAGAAATTAATATTATATTCAAGAGATATTGGAAGGGTCATTTTAAACTCTTTCCACAATAATAGTTCTTTGTTTTTTTCTATCCAGATTTTATAAGACTGTTGAGATTCGTCTTGTTGAATTAAATGTATAACATACGAACCGCCCAAGACTTCTTGACCTACGATATAGTGCATCGCTCCCGACTTGTAGTCGGCTCCTATGGATATTTTTCTAATGTCCATTTTTTTTAGAATGAAGTGTTGGCTGTAAGTATTCTGTATAAGATATTAACCCTAAGTACTCCGTTTCCTTGTGTCGGATTACCTATGTTTGTAAGAAGCAAAGGAGCATTTTGCGCTAACACCCCGCTAGTTATATCTTGTTTTAATATTATATCTGTAGCGCTGTTTATTGTAGATGATGCAATAGTAGTAATGGTAACACCATTTAATGATACTACGGAGTTATTTATAAAATTGTAAGCAACATTTCCAACATCCATAAAAACATCGAAAGAAATAATATCAATAACCTTACCGGTGCCAGGAGCGGCTAATAATGTAACATCAGTCGTTCCTAGCGTTAACAAATCTATATCCTGAACTTGAACTTTAGCTACTATGGTGTCAATACCAAATAGTGTTTTTACATCAGAAAGCTTTGTGGTTTTGGTTAATAAACTATCGTTCTCATCACTCAGTACAAAGTAGTCGTTTAGTGTTGGTGAAACATTTGGATACGCTACTGTGTTACTGATTTTTGCCATAATTTATTTTACTTCTTCAGGTACAACTTCTTCTACCTCTTCTTGTTTTTTTACTTCTCCTGTTGCAATATCTATTACTGCATCTTTACCGTATTTTTCAGCTAATGCTTTTTCGTCTACGGCAAACGCTTTTCTTAGAGAATCAATATTGTTAATGCCTTCAAACATTCTTAAAACGTTGTCAGCAATATCGAGTTTTGTTTTTGTAAACTCTTGATTTAAGTTTTGGATTCTTTTTAGTTCTTCTTCTGTTAATTTAATTTGACTCATTTTTATTTATTTAAGATTAATTTTCAAATATAGTAATTATATTTTACTCTTCGCTCTCTTCCACTGGAGGTGGAGTTGGGTTATTAAAAGTAAAATATAGTTTTTCATCTACTGGATTTTTTTCCAGGTTTACTGTGTTTTGTATGCTTTCTTGCAACGCTTGTACATCTAATCCTGCTTCTAACCAACCAATAACTACATTTTCAAAATCCTGGTCATCTGCCCATGGTATGAAAGGAGTGTTTGGATCATATTTAATATTTAACGTGCCAATTATACTACTACTGTATTTTCCATCTATTCCTGTATAAGTGTAATGAATAGTGTAAATTACGTTGTCATTGCCTTCGTCGTGAATCTTTGCATCTAATTGATTGATTGTCCATTGATATGCGAGTGCCATAATTATATTTTTTACAAAGTTAATAAAATAAATCTATTGTATTTGTGATTTTAATTCTTGTATTTCTTGTTTTAATTCTTTTATAGCTTCAAGTAGTATTGGTGCTATACCTTGATGTCTCATTGAAAGCATACCATCTCCATTTTCTCTTACAAGTTCTGGTATTACTTTTTGCACGTCTTGTGCTATAAACCCTATGTCTTCTTTTATGTGTAATATACTATCAGATTTTTTCCAATCAAAAGTAACCCCTTGTAATTTACTTACTTTATCTAACGCGCTTTCAATTGGTTTAATATTTTCTTTTAATCTTTTATCTGAAGGAGATCCATAAGCTACAAGATCACCAGTAACCGTTACGGATCCAGCGTTTGTACATGATAGTATTTTTGCAGCTTTATTCGCTGAATAAAAATTTATTGCGTAAGCTGTGTTGTTTGTCCAAAGTTGAACATCTCCATTTGCTGAATATATTGCTCCATTTCCATCAGCATACACTCTAGCTCTACCAGCAGAACCACTACTTGCTATTTCTAAACTATAACCAGGTGATGTATAACCAATTCCTACATTACCAGCAGCTGTTATACGCATTCTCTCAAGTATATTTGCACTACTTGCGCCAGAGTGAAATGTCATATCTCTAAAGTTAGAGTTTTGTCCTATCTGAAAAGAAGTGCCATCTAATGCAAAAAATGCAGAGTAACCATTACCTTCAATTCTCATTTGTGCTTCTGAAGAAGATAAGCTTCTGTTTACGGATTCAGAAACTTGAAATTTACTTAATGGCGAATTAGTTCCGATTCCTACTCTTCTAAATTCATTAATAAACATAGCGGATGACCTATTCCCTCCACTTCTTGTTTGAAAATCTAAACTTGTATCTCCATTTGCGGTTAAATTTACTATATCAGAAATTATTGCTGTTCTTTCATTAGATAAATAAATAACGCCTTTATCGTTATAGTTTGTTCCAGAATTTAAAAATAAATCTCCACCAGATACTGTTATATCCCCCGCAGATGTTATACGCATTCTTTCTGCCACAGTTTCGTTTGC
>Ga0209645_1001109_pt1 | contig 13658 bp, 7 predicted proteins | sample ETNvirenome_6_30_FD_184070 | JGI IMG/M metagenome (GOLD analysis project Ga0209645, IMG submission 184070) | Marine viral communities from the Pacific Ocean - ETNP_6_30 (SPAdes) (version 2) | ecosystem: Environmental > Aquatic > Marine > Oceanic | place: Pacific Ocean | collected 2013-06-19
GAAATAATTCAGCATTGTTAAATAAAAAAGTTTTTATTTCTTGCTCGCTAGTTTCTGGAGTTACTTCAAAAGCCTTACCAGTGATAGAGTATATAGTGTTATCTTCAAATTTAAAACCAAGTTTACCAAGTTCTCCAAAGTTTAATTTATCTTCTGTTCCTTCGGACTCAAAACCATATCTAACTGGTATTTTTTCAAGGTTTTCTATATAATTTTTACCTTGTTCTTTTCTTTGAGAAACTTTTTGTTTTTCTATATTGTCTTCTGCGTTACTATACTCTTGGTTTAAAGCGTTTACTTCTTTTTCAGTTAGAAAATCATCTTGCTCGTGAGCGTTTAATATATACTTAACTCTTCTTTGAGTATTTACATTTTCATCTACATTTTCATCATATAAATTATCTATAACAAGTTGGTTTTTTTTGTACCAATTGTCTCTTTTTTGATTTTTATCTTGGTCTAATTCAGGCGTTACATCTACTTCAGTCTTTGGTTGTGAGTCAGATTTTGATAAGTTTATATCTTTTTGGCTTATATTTTCTTTTGCCCTTTTTTCTAGCTCTTTTTTCTTTTCTTCTTCTTCTACTTCTTTTTCTATTTTTCTAGATATTTCTAAATTTTTTTCCTTGTCTTGAACTTGTTGGACTTGAGACTGTATAGAAATATTTGGATCTGGAAACTGTAGATCGCCATTAAATTTTAAAGGTGAGTTATTAGATTTAGACATACTATTTATTAATATCAGGTATTAAATTATCTTTTAATTTTATAGGGCCTTCGTCAGTCATAGGCTCTTGTTGGTTTTTAACGTCTAAAGAAGTTCTACCAGATATAGTAGAGCTAGTCATATTACCATCTCTTAGTGTTTTATAGTTAGGATCAAAAGCTGATCTAAGTCTATTGGCGTAAAACTGATGTAAACGTGTGTCTGCTTCTGGATGAAAAGAGTTTGGATGTAGCATTTCATCTGGTATCTTGCCAGCTCTATAGTCTTCTTGTATACTCTCAACATATTCATGTAAAAAATATATACCACCTATTTTATCAGACACAAATATTTTCCACGCGTCATTATTTATGAGCATGTTATCTACAACCCAGTCAATATCAAAACTTGGATGCTTAGCAGCGCTTTGGCCTTCCTTAACTAATTGCTGGTGCAGGTTCATATATCTCATTTCTTCATCACCTTTTATAACCCAGTCTTCAGTAACATCCATTATTCTTTTAGTTAAAACAGTACCATTAGGCATTAATACAGACAATAGTATTTCAAGACCAGCACCAAACTCTATAAAACCACCCTCTGTCCAAAATATTCTATCCCACGTTAAATCAGTATAATTAGAAAATAACTTTTTACCACCTACTCCACCGCCATAATAAGTAGCAAAATCAATTTTTAAATTTTTTAAACTATCAAGATCTTTAGCTATTTTTCTTATAGCCTTATCCATGTGCTGTGCTTTTGCTTTTTCACCTTGAGACATTAAAGCATCGTACTGCTTTGTTAAGTTAGCAACAAAGTCGTTTATTACTAATTGATTTCTTTTGCCGTGTATTTCAGAAGATTTTGCTTTGTTTCCGTACGGTAAGTTTTCAAAATATTTTTTTACGTATTTATCTTCAGCCATATTATTTTAATTTATTGTCCACCATCTGTAACACTATTAACTGCAGTTCCAGCGCCAGGTATAGCCATGTTTAAACCAGTAGTTACAGCTCCAGATATAAATTGATCTAACATTAGATTTGCGTCTTGCAAATTTTGGTCAGCAACAGCTTTTCTTTGCATTGATAAGTCAAATTCTTGTTCTTGTCTTCTTAACATGTCTTGCTCTACCATTTGTCTACCTTGTCTTTCTAACATGTCTCTTTGTTGCTCACCTTCTACTTTTAATTGTTGTAGTCTACCTGACTCAGCCATTGCTCTCATTTGATTTTCTCTTTCTTGTTGAGCTATGCTTACAGAAGCTTGTTGTGCTTGTTTCACACCTTGATTAGCTAGTACTTGCGCTAAACCAGCTATACCGCTACTACCAGCAGCACCTTGCATACCAGACATTATGTTAGCCATAGCCTGCTGTGATTGTTCTTTTTCAAACTTAGCTTGCGAAAGATTTACAGTAGCATCTTCGTAAACATTTTGTAAGTTTTCGTATGGGTTTTTTACACCTGCATAAGGATTACTAATTTTACTTCCAAAATAATCTTCATACTGTTGTTCAAAATCTTCATTAGCAATTTCTTGCTCTCTTCTTAACTGTGCTCTACCAAAAAGAGCATTTATAAACTTATTAGGTGATTTATTGTTTGCCATAATTATATTGTTTTATCTATTATTACACTTATTACGTGTTATTTACTACTAGGAGTTATTTCTGATCCAACAGAATACATCTCAGCTTTTTCAGTAGAATTATTTTTAAAAGTTGCTTCAGCGTAATAACCTACTAAACCAGATAAATTTATTCTGCTATCTTTAGCAAACATAATAAAATCATCTACACCTGGTACCTCGCCGGTAACTGAATTATCTACTGTTACAGAGTTGCTTGTTTTTGCTTGTATTTTACCAATTAACTCAGGTGCTTCTGAAGACTGGTTAAAACCTCCTAATAAAGAAGGTGTTACATAATAAGCTAAATCACCTACTTGTAAAGAAGTGTTATTTATATCGCTTGTAAATTCTATTATTATCATGATGCAGTTCCTTGTGTTGTTATTTTACTCATATCTATATACACTACTTGATTAGCAGCTGGAAGTCTATCAACAATAATATCTCCGTTTAAAAAAACTTTATTACTACTGCCATCTACATATATTGTTGTGCCAGTTCTAACTGGTCTACTACTACTAGCTTTTATTTTACAGTTTTCAATAGTAATAGCTCCACCTGTAAGACCACCACCATTAGTGCCAATGTCAACTGCTGCTATCACAGCCGCATTGGCATCTTCACTTTTTTCTAGACCTCTCATCCTAATAGTAGCACCAACACCTATGCCTCCAGTTCCATTAACATTAATACTTGCCCCAGAAGTAACGTTAGATGTTAACTCGTCATCTACACTAGTTGTTGTTTGATCTAAAACAATTGTAGATTTTTTTAATTTAATACCTATATTTATAGCTCGTCTTATTAATCTAGGACCAAAAGCTCTAAAAGTCATAGTCTCACCATCTTCAAAAGCGACATTAGTAGAAAAAGTTATAGTTTTAGTGTCAGTATCTATAGAACTTATTTCTGTTGCAGATCCAGGTGCTACAGCGCTAAGCCCAGTACCTTTATGAAAAACTAAAGTCATGCCTACTACTAGGCTAGTTAAGTCAGCTACAGTTACAGCGTTGTTACTAACGCCATCACCAGCTGGATTAGTAACTATAGCCTCTGTAGTCTCCCAATAAAAAGCATCTGAGTTCCACTCTCCATTGTTTGAGTCTATTGTTGTGTTTTGAATAAAAAAACCAAGATCTTCATTACCCTCTGTAACTGTTATTTGTTTTTTATCCATTTTAACAACTGGCCTACTATTAACACTAAAATTGTTATAAGCAGAAGCTGTAATCTGTCCTACGTTAGTGTTTGTAAAACCAGCGCCTGTAGCGGTAAATGTTACAACTGTATCGGCTAGCTGTGTTATAACTGTATTTCTAACAAAAGTATCATCGCTAAAAGTAGTACCAAGATGAACGTTTGCTATTAAAGTAACAGTGTATGTATCACCTCCAGAAGCAGCTGGCACTTCAATATTTATTTCTCCTGGCGATAAATTTTCTAATCTATTTTGAGATGTTGTTGTAGTAACAAATGTAGCTGAATCAAAATTATAATTTCTAGAATCTGAAGACCTAACAACAGAAACGCTAAACAAAGCGTCTTCGTCACCAGTAACGTTTAAAACAACGTTTTGCGCTGACGAACTTATTTGATCATTGTAAATTATGTTTTTTATTTTTGCCATATTAATCTTCTCCTTGTACTGTTTTAACTATTCCTAAACCTTGAAAATTAAAAGCAGCTGGGTCAACATGGTTTTCTGTTCCTTTTATATAGTTGTACCATTTGCCTTCTTTTTCTATAAACTCATTTAAAAGTCCTTGCTGCTTGTTAGTATGTACGTCAGAAACATACCAACCTTTATCTTCTTGTAAATTATAAAATTCGTTATCGTTTTGACTAAACGTTTTTAATACTTGTAATTTTATATCAGTTATTTCTATACTTACATTTTCTTCATATCCGTCTTGATTAAACGGGTGTTGTATTAAAAGCTCTGCTTGTGATGATATTGCGCTAGTTGTATTGTCTGAAACGAAGTCTATAAAAATCTTACCATCAGGAGATAATTGAGAAGACTGTATAGGCGTTGTGTTTCCATCCTGTGCGTACGAAAAATATACATGAGAGCCTGAATTTATATCAAGAGTCCTAAAATTAAAAGATAGTCTATATGAAATAACGTTAGCATCTTGATCTTGATTAGGCGGAAGAGGTAGAATTTTTAGTACAACTTGATCTACAACAGGACCAGCACCTTGTTGTTTTCCTTGTAAATCAGTTATAATAATACTATCAGTTCCAGGTGGTGGTGACTGCACAAAATCTAGCTGTGTATTATTTACAGCTGGTATAGCATCAACAGATAAATTTTCTATTTTATTTGGCCCTATTGCAATTTCACTAGAAGATAAAATATCAGTTGATACTGATATTAGTCTATCTACTTTAGACTGTGTGCCTTCGTAGTTTAATGTATTGAAATGTTTTACTAACTCTGGCTGTAGGTTTAATACAGGGGTTATTGAAGAGTCTAAAAATTCACCATAAAAAGTATTTCTTATTTCGTTTGTGTGGTGTTTCCATAACTGACCGTTATCAAACGTGTAGTATTGATTTACGCTGCTAACACCAAGCTCTGGCACAAAAGATTTAAAGCTTGTCCAGCCTTTTGATTTTTCATTAAAAGTAATAGTTTGACCAGCTCCTTCTCCATCAATACTTAAAAACACGCTGTCTATAGCGCCACTAAAAACATTTTGATTACCTAAAGGTACGTAAAAACCAAACTTACCAAACAAAGTGGTGTCAGTTGTTTCACTACTACCTATAACGCCTGATATGTTATAGTTTCCATTACCAGAAGTTATATCTTGTTCAAACCCTTGCCCATCGCTATTATATAATCTAAATGTTATAAATCCATTTGTTTGCCCGTTTGAAAGCGTTGCAGGATAATTAGATATATTAAAGCTAACGTCACATTTAACACCTTCATCAAAGTCTAAAATATTATTTGTTGGTGTTAAGTTTTGATGTAAATACATTTCATTAAAGGCCTCGTTAAATACTACGCTACCATCAGAGTCTTGAGACGTAAATACTCGGTCTTGATTATTTCCACTGTTTAAATCCCAATTAGCAACGCTTCCTCCAAAAGGTGATACTTCTTGAATTTGTATTGAATTTATACTAACATCACCGTCTATCACTGAAATTGTAATAACTTGAGAACTAGAACTAAACACATGATCAACTGTAAGCGCTCCTAATAAAACGCTTTCAGCGCCAGAAGCAAACGACACTTTTGGATTTCCAGAAACAGCTTGTATATCAGAAGTTATTCTATATTGTTTGTTTGCTTCAATAAAAAATCCTGATACGGCGCTTTGATCTTGAGATATACTATGGCCATCAGGTATAAAAATTACACCATTGTTATTAACAGCTCCACTAGTTGGCCCACCAGACAAAGTCCAATTATCAGTATTAGTAACTTGTTTTCTTATAAATATCTTATCAATGTAAAGATGTCTAGTTGGAGATAAATTTTTTGATATTATTCTAAGTTTGTTAGCGTTGGCAGAATTAGCGTTACTAGTGTCCATAGTTTTTTGAAACGTGTACAAATTGTCGTTATAAGAGTTACCTGAAAATGCACTTATAATATCTGCAGAAGTAACAACAACACCGGCGTTACCTTGATCGTTGTGAAGAGTAATTTTTAAATCATCTAAAACTTCATTAGCGCTAGTAACAACACCTGGAAGAGTAGGAAATAAAAAGTCTTCAGCCTCGGCATTGTTAGTACGGGTAAAAAAACTAATTCTTAACACATCAGTATCACCAATATTAAGACTAGCAATATCAAGTTCTACTTTTGAGTTAGTTTGCGCTGTAGATGTACTAGAATTATAAAGTAAAAGACTGTTTTCTCCAGGCTCGTCAAAATCAGGAGCATTGTAAAAAACTTGTGGGTTATTACCAGGCGGCGCCGTAACAATCCAATTATTACCTGTTTCAAAATCACTGTTAACTAAAGATAAAAGATTACCTGTAAAGCCTGTAGTAGTGCTAGTAAAATCATTGTTTATAATTTTATTAGTACCAAGATTTTCATCTGTAACTAGCGCTTCATTAAATTCTGAGTTTAAAACTTCGTTTTCATCACTAGTGTAATAAATAGATAAATTATAATCTTCTTTATAAGCGTCGTAGCTACCATACAGCCTACCACCATCTTTTAAATTATCTCTAAAAAAGTCATGCATACCAGCGTCTGATATAGGTGTTAAACCATCTATTGATAATCTAAGAACAGCACCTCTTTGTTTATCTGTAAAATAAGCTCTAAACGACTCAGCAGCAAAAGACTCTGGATTTTTTGATATACCGTAATTACCTCTAAACGGTTGTGTAGTACCTAAAAATCTATTACTAGTTAATAGCTGTGGTTGTCCTTCAGCATTAAATAGTAAATCTCTATCAACAAATATTTGCAATACCTTATCTTCACAAAGCGTTACTAAATCTTTAGTTCTTGAATATAGTTTTTGTATACTACCAAACGTAGGATTAACGTCTTTAGTTATTTTTTCTGCTTGTATAAATTGGTTTAAATTATTTATACCGCTAGTAGAGTTGTATAAACCAGAGTGTATTAAACCGTATTTTCTATGCTCTTCTTCGTAAGGCTCTTCTAAAACAGCTGATGCTCTAACGCCGTTTAATATAAAGCTTTCGTTAAAATCATCTCTAATTCTATTTGATTCTACACCATTACCAAAGCTAAAACAATTGTAATAAGGAAGTCCAGTAAATTGTTTGTGAACATCTTCTTCTATAACAAGTTGTGTAAAAGTATTACTACCTACGGGTGGGACAATTATTTCTTTTATTTTTGCTTGTGTGTAACTACCGTCTTTTCTGCAAAATCTAAGTGTTTTTCCAGCGTAATCAAGCTCTGAATAACCTTGAAAAGCAGTAGCAAGAGTGTATTTTAATCCTGGCGAAGTAAGCGTTAAAGTATTACCTTGCCATTTTAATACCTTTAAAAATATCTCGTAACCATTTGGAATACTTGAGCTAGCTACAGCATCATCGGTAATTTGATTATAATCAGTATCGTCACTACCTGGTAAACTACAAATAACTTTAGTTCCTACAGGAGCTAGCATCTCGCCATAACTTTCTTCGTTGTTAACTTTTAAAGGTATAGCGTCGCTAGCTTCAAAATAAATATTTAAATCAGTTTCTTCTTTTGCTTCTGTTTCAAATATAGCTGGTGAAGTAGGTAAAGTATTCTGTCCTTCTTCTAAAAAGTTATCTACAAACCTAATCTGTAAAGAAGTAGTAGTGTTAGTTATACTACCTAAAGAACTGTTCCAATTAGCGCTATTTACTGGTGATTTATCTAACTCTAATATATAACAAACTCTTCTGTTATTAGCCTTACCAAAATTAGTTATAGTCTCTGTGAGCTCATCATAAGCGGTTTGTAAGTCTGATGTTATACTTACAATATTTTGTTGTTGATCTGCGTAAGCTTGATTATAAAAATTACTGTAAGCTCTAGCAACGCTAAGTTGATTGATTCCGTTACTATTTAAAGCTTGTGAATAAAGAGTATTGCTGTCTGGCTCTGTTAAATTTAAACTATCACTTATATTAGCTGGTAAATCCCAAGAAGTATGGTTGTATAAAAGTTTTTTATGTACATTTATTATTGTGTATATTTCCCCTGGATCGCTTTCTATTTCAAATCTATTACCTGGAACTAAATTTTTAACAACACTAGCGTTGTAAGGATTTTTCCAAGCAGGGTTAAAACAGTTGTTAGCGTTGTCTTGCTCTTCTTGACTTAAAGCACTAAAATTATTATTTCCAAACGCAACGTAACGATATTTATTTAAACTTTGTCCATTATTGTTATCTAAAGTAGCAAGAGTCTTTCCTAGTTGAAAAAAACCGTTATTTACTCCATAGCCTTCAAGCATGTAAATATCTGTACAGTATATTTTTTGTAAATTATTTCTTATTTGATCTCTAATATCGTTTATCGCGAAAACACCACCATCGTAATCAGGCGTAGCGTCCCAATTACCGTTATGCAAGTCTTCTCCAAAGCCAGTTACAGAAAAATGCATATAATGACCACCAGAAGGACTAGAAATATACGTACCATCGCTTGTAAAATTACTTATATAAGCCCCACCGTTATTATAAAAACTTGGATTTGACTTAACAACTTGATCATCACCTTTAAAATTATTTTTAAATCGCGCCACAACAGAGCTCCAATGTTTAGGGCCGTGAGCCTGACCGCCAACTAATTTATAAGGACCAGTAGTATGATCTGGTGTTATTATACCTGGTAAACCGTTTACGTATTGAGCATGTCTATCAGCAGCAGTAGTCGAAGCGTCACCAGCTAAAACATTACCTTTTGTCATTCTACCCGATCTACTAGCGTCTATATTAGCGCCGTCTTCTTGCGCTGCTTCAAAATGAGCCGCATCTATAAACCAACCACCCTGGTCTGCAGCCCCTGTTCCAAAAGTAGTTATTTGGCTCCAGTCTTGTTCTGAAGCAGATAAAAAATTAGTACTATAATTAGTAGTATGCGTCCATGATGCGTTAGAAGTGTTATGTATACCAATGAAATTACTACCTCCAGATATACCTGTGGCCTGATGATCTGCTAATACAAACGTGTTTGCCTTACCTAATATTCTAAAGTTTTCAACGTCACTAATAGAAGGTATTAAATACTGTTGCGTTACTGGGTTTGAAATTACTTTAACAAAAAATCTACCTTCAAATTCAGTAGCGTCTTTCTCTTGAAGCTTAAATATAGTTATTCTAAAAGCAGCGTCTGAATTTAATACACCTAAACTACTCTCTACCCAACTGTCTTCGTCGTCTATAACATCTCTTAACAACAGTTGATAACTACCGTCTGTTCCAATAGAGTCTATACTAGCGTAGCTAGATACAAAATATTTTTTAGAGTTAATTTCAACACCACCATTAGTTATACTAAATTGAACTGCTAACCTGTCACTAGGTGTTACACCTTCGTCTAAATCTATACCTCCTTCTGTGTTAATCCAAGCTTCTGCGTCTATTAATAATTTAGCAGCGCCAGGAGATGGATGTTGGTTTATATCAGGAAATAAAGCTGTGTTATCTGCAGCGCTACCACCGCCTGTACCTAAAGAAACAAAATTAAATCTTATAGACTCTGGAGCTTCGTTTTTTATATCTATTATTTTTATTTTTTCTTCAACAGGCACAACACTCTCTATGTCAACTTGTTTTTTAAGTATGAGATAATCACCTTCTTGTATTTTGTTTCTATCAGACGAAGGAAAAGAAACATAAAGATTTTCATCTTCTTGTGCTTTGTAAACTCTGTCTAATGTTAAATTATAATATTCACCTGTAGTTTGTTTTAAATAAAACTTATAATAAGTAGCCCAATTAGGTTGGTTTCCTTGTAAGTTAGCCTTTAATCTTAACGATCTTGCTGGATTAAATATGTTGTTAGTTACGTCCTCTGTGTAAGGTATGTTTATAGCAGCCCCTTTATTAGTAAGTACCGGCGTTTCTCTACCATATTCATCTCCATATACAACGCCTAAATAATATTTTCTTAATGACTTTATAGATTTTAAACCTATGTTTTCACTAAAACCAACAGTGTCACCAAAATAAAGCGCTCTATCTTCTTTTTCAACAATTATATCTGGAACCACAGGCGTACCGGTATCGTCTACTAAATCATAATTTTGAAAATAATTAGCGTAAACTAATCTATTACCAGTTATTTCTTGCGCTAAAGCTCTTTTAGGAACGTTGTCGTAAGGTCTTAATAATTGATTTTCAGGTAACGCTGCGTATATATTTTCTACTGTTATCTCATATTGACCAGTAGAAAACTCACCAGCGTTTAAAGAGCCAGTTCCACCCACAGCCGAACCTGTCCAACCAATAATTTGACCGTTTGATACAGTATCGTTTTGTTCCCAGTAACCAGTAGGATCGTTAGGTTTAATGCTGTCAATAGAATATATAGTTGTAGATCTTTCTTTTTTAAATAGTATGTCTATTTGTACAATATCTTTTGGAGCATCTGCTTGTACTAAGTTTGTTAACATAACATTTAGCAGTTTGTTTTCCATACCTAAATTATACGGATCTTTAGTTGGATGAAAACCAAATCTTCCAGAAACAAAAACAGGTTGCGTAAAAGGTGAGTATGCTGAAAACTCTCCGTCTATATATTTATATCTTGTAGCAAATCTAACAAACTCTTTTTCAAATATAGCGTCTTGATCTACAAATTTAATAACATCAAAATCTAACGGATTATTTTCTATGTAATCAGATGAAGAGGTTAATTCAATAATTTTAAGTTGATAAGTAGTACCAGAGACACCTGTTACTAAAACTTTTAATTCATAGTTTTGTGGAAGTTGACCAGGAGTTTCTGATCTAGATAATATTAATATATCGTTTTGTTGAAAACTAGAGTTGGCTATATCTATGTTGCTCAAAGTATCTTCAGGATATTTTTCAAACAAATCTAAACCTGTTGCAGAAAATAAAGGTTGGAAAGTAGTTTCAACAAATCTAACATCTGGTGCTTTAGTAGGTCTTTTCTTTATAACTGTTATATTTTCTTCTTTAATTTCACCTTTATCAACACCATTTACTATAAGCTTAGTAGTTGTGTTAAAATCAGAAGTTCCAATTTTACAGTTATCAATATTTATTTTTCTTGGCTCGTTTATATTGTCTGTCCAAAAAAGTAAGTTATCTATTATGTTTATACCAGTAACTACAGTAGACTTATTAAATTTTAAAATACTTTGTGTTCTATCTACAAAAACAGGCGTAACAACACCATCGTTAGTGTATTCTATAATAGCATCTAACTCATTGTTATTAACATCAATACCTGTAATAAACCAATAAAGCCTATCGTTTTTTTCGTCTGCAATACTACCAATAGCTTTAATTCTACTACCATCTAATAAAGATAAATTATCAACTCTAGTATTACCTAATATGTTTTGAACAGTACCAACATCTGAGTCTTCAGAAGTAGAAATCTCAATGTTCATAGCATCTCTATACTGTCCGTTTGGAATTATTCTTTCGTCATCATCTTTGTTCATCACGCCTTGACGAAAAACATTTTTAATCTCTGGCATATTTTAGTGTTTAATTATTTTAGACTTACCTCTAAGGCTTTGTGCTAGCTCGTCTAATTTTAAATTTGATAATCTTAATTTAGCAGTTCTTATAGCTGCAAATTTTTCTTTTTTAAATCTAGGTACTAAATTTTGTCCATAGCTACTAGTAGATAACACAGCATAAGCTATAGATTTATACATAGCTTCTTCTGCAAATTTATGAACTATCATCTCGTCATCAGTACCGAGTCCATCACTTATATACTTTAATATCACAGTTTTTCCTGAAACATTAGATGAAAAATGTATTAAACCTTTTAAATTATCTATATAGTAACTTCCGTTTACCTGTGCGTGAGCAGGTTCTAAACCATATCTACCACCAACGTTTAATTCGTATATATCGTCATCGTAATCATATTCGTCTACCATAGAGTTTGTAGTCGCATCGTGACTTTTGTAGTGGCCCCAGGTTTCAGAATCTCCAGGTGTTGATATAAAAGTTACTTCGTTAGTTGTTGCAGTAGAGGCTGATGTTGAAATATTTGAAGTTGTTATAACGGCCCCGTTAACACTTACAACTGTCGTGCCTTGATCAAAATCTTTATGTGAAACAAGCATACCTACTTTTACATTAGACACGTCTGTATTTGGTGATTGTGTTATTTTATTACTACCATTAGACCAAGTTACATTTTCTAAAATAAAAGAAGATTCTTCTTCTATCACTAAAAGCATGTCACTATTTTTAAAATGTAAGGTTTCGTTACCTGTATATGTAGCATTAACACTATCGCCATCTTTATCCACTAAAGTAATAGTTGTTATACTGCTATCGTTGGATGTACTACCTACAAAAGTGTTTAAAGGTATACTAGGACTAGCAACTCTCATGCCAACTATTATATTTTTATATTCTTTATCTAAAACTACAATATCGCTACTATTTTCTAAAGTACCAATAGCTGTTAATTTATATTCACCGTCTGCGTTTTGAAATACAGGCGTTGGATTAGAAGTATGTCTAGTTGGGTACAATGGATGTTCTATACCAGCAGTATCTGTCCAGCATATCTTAGTGTAATTAACATAATCTTGTGGAAGTGCCATTGTTAAAGAAGGTGGTAATGTTATTTCTTGAGACTTTATAGATTTAAAAGTATCAAAAGATAATTCTTGCATTGCTCTTTGTGCGTGAAAGGCTATATCAGTTCTTTTTATTTTTGGTATTATTTTATTTTCACCAACATAAGCTATTGTAAAGTTAGTTATAATATCATCTAAAGATACAAATTGATAACCACCAAAATCGTTACCATCATAATAATTTTGTTGCGTTTCTTGTAATAATCCCATTTATTTTATTGTTTTTCTTGTTGAACACTTTTCATGTCTTCGCTAGCAGCTGCTTGATATAAATTTGGATCTTTTAATGTAAATCCTGCTAACGTTAATATTTTTAAAACTAGATCAGTTTCTTCAGAAGCATGTAGCTGAAAGTCTTGTTTGTCTTCAGCGGTACTATTATGTAAAGCTTTGTTATTAACAACTACATAAGTCCACTTTGCTTGTTTAGGAGAAGTTATATAATCAACGTTTATTAAAGTTGGAGTTCTTCCAAATAGCGTTATATTATTCTTAACACCATCCATTATATAAGTAGGTCTAGAGTTTGTAGCCTTTGCTAATAGAGAGTTTTCAAAAAGCCTAGCTTCTTTTTTAGTTATATTTTCATACGTAACATTTCCATCTCTAACAGTTGATAATCTATAAAATCTATCAACGTCGTTTAACGAAGCAATGTTACCAGCTACGGTTATAATTGCAGAAGTTTCAAATACACTTATTTTTTCTTCTAACATATCTACCATATCAGCGTGTACCGTGCTATTACCTGGAGTTCTTAAAAATTGATTTAAATCGTAGAAGTACTGTTCAAATATATCCATTTGCGCTTGATTAGCTAGTATATTAAATTCTTGAGGTGTTATATATCCTCTTTGCTCTTTATTAGCAAGAGTTAAAACTCTTTGATATATCTTGTCTACGTTTATCATAATATTTTTTTATTGTAGTTACGATCGCCCCGTAGGGCGACCGCTCTACAGTTTGATTAGTTTAATCTTTTTTCTATATTTGCATATATTTCCATACCTTCATCAGTTTTAAACCAA
>Ga0209645_1001110_pt1 | contig 13651 bp, 19 predicted proteins | sample ETNvirenome_6_30_FD_184070 | JGI IMG/M metagenome (GOLD analysis project Ga0209645, IMG submission 184070) | Marine viral communities from the Pacific Ocean - ETNP_6_30 (SPAdes) (version 2) | ecosystem: Environmental > Aquatic > Marine > Oceanic | place: Pacific Ocean | collected 2013-06-19
TCGATAGTATCTCCGTTTCTCTTTTTATAATTAAGAGGTAATTTGAAGTTATGTATTCCAACTTGCTGAATAGGAACCGCGGCTCCTTGAATCAAGCTAGAAGGTCCATTTTGAAGATCAGGTAAAGAGGCAATATATTTCTTATCAGCTTTAACTGTATTGTCGTATACTCTGATCGGAGGAAAATAACCTTTACTATATTCCTCACCCATAATCTCTTTAGCGATCTCATCCTTTTCTCCGGTCAGTTCGTCATCCTCACCTAACCATTCATACTTGTTATCCATGCGTCTATTATATGAAATATTTTCTTAAGTTCAACACTTGATTTCGGTTTAGAAATCGTTATAATAGTCGTATGTTTAGTAGTACTAAGATAATTGAACTTGGGAGTTGTGCGTTTCGGCAACCTCAAGCAACATCGCATTGTCGATTCGTGCACGGATATCGTTTAATTGGTAAGTTTTGGTTTGGTGCTAATGAATTAGATGAAAATAATTGGGTTGTAGATTTTGGAGGTTTAAAAGATCTAAAGAAGAAATTAGAAGAGCAGTTTGATCACACTACAGTTATTGCAGATAATGATCCTGCTTTAGAGTCTTTTCGAAGACTTCATGAGGAAGGTATTGTAGACTTGCGTGTTATGAAAGGTGGGGTCGGTATTGAGAAGTTCGCTGAGTTTTGCTTTAAAACCGCTGATCAGTATGTTAAAGAGCTAACAGATAAGCGTTGTTTCGCGACACGAGTAGAAGTTTTTGAGCATGAGAAGAACTCTGCTATTTATGAAGACAAATATAACGTTATGTCTTGGGCTAATCATGAAAATGCGAAAATAAATAGAGGACACTAATATGGGTAAAGGTAGTAAACGCCGAAAAGAAAATACTAGCAAAATCAACGACAACTGGGATAATATTGATTGGGGTAAGCCTAAGAAAGAAGAGGTTAAACCTGAGACAAGAGACATTAAGGACATATATTTAAATGACAGAACTTTATAAAGAGGACTTAAGCGCAAAAACGTTACTTTTATCTGACGATAAAGTATTCTATACAGTAGAAGGTGAAGGAGAATACGTTGGTTATCCATCGGTATTCATGAGACTATCGATGTGTAATCTCACATGTAAAGGCTTCGCCTCAGATGATTCTCCTCATGGTTGTGATAGCTTTATTTCTTGGAGTGTTAGGAATAAAATTACTAATGCAGACCTATTACAACATTTCGAGCAAGAAGGATTCAAAGATCATTTATATAACGGCGCTATATGGAAGATTACCGGTGGAGAACCATTAGTTCAACAACCTGCTCTTCTTAGATTTTTATCCCATATGGAAGTAGAATGGGGATGGGTCCCTAGGACTGACTTTGAAACTAATGCGACAATTATGCCAGATAAAGAGTGGGTTAGAGTAGGCGCGACATTTACTACTTCTCCTAAACTCAGTAATAATGGCGATCCTGAAGATAGAAGATACAAACCACAAGTACTAGAATGGCATGCTAATCAAGGCTCTGGTTTCAAGTTTGTTATTGATAAAGAGTCAGATTTAGATGAAGTTATAGAAAAGTATGTAGATAGGTTTGATATCCCTAGTGGTCGAGTTTGGTTAATGCCTTGTGCTGGTAGTCGAGCAGAACATATTGAGAAAGCTCCTATGGTCGCAGAGTTAGCTAAAAAACATTGCTTTAATTTTAGTCCTAGGTTACATTTACTTGTATGGGACATGGCGTTAAAGGTATGAGAATAGTTGCTACTAACGGTTGCTTTGACATTATACATGCTGGGCATGTTCAGTTTTTAAATGAAGCTCGATCATTAGGAGATAAACTTATCGTTGGTTTAAATTCTGATAAAAGTGTTAGACAACTTAAAGGAAAAGATAGACCGTATAATACTCAACAAAATCGCGCTGAGGTTCTTATAGCGTTAGAGAGTGTTGATCAAGTTATTATATTTGATAGTATTGATTGTCGCGCTTTCTTAAAAAATGTACGACCTGATATATATGTAAAAGGTGGAGACTATACTCTAGATACTCTCCCTGAATGTGAGAGAGGGACTATTCACAGTTGTTGTAAAGAAGTAAAAATTCTCAAAAAATATGATAGTCTTTCTACATCTCAAATTATTGAAAAATTACAATTAACAGATAAATAGAAGTATGAGGATTGCAATCAGCGGTACATCTTGTCAAGGTAAGTCGACTTTAGTTAAAGATTTCTTAGAACAATGGCCAAGCTATACTACTCCAGAAAAGACTTATAGAGATATTATCGCTGAAAATAAATTAGAACACTCTTCTAAAACAAATAAAGAAACTCAGCGTAAAATCTTAGATTTTCAGATTGAAGAACAACAGAAATACCGCAACGGGGATAATGTTCTCTTTGATCGCTGTCCTTTGGATAATTTAGTTTATAGTATGTGGGCATGCGAACAAGAAGGTAATGATATCGATGAAGAGTTTGTTAGTTCGTGTTTGCCTTTAGTTCGAGAGAGTTTTAGAAACTTAGATATTATCTTTTTTGTACCTATAACTAAAGCGGCTCCTATTGATATAGTCGAAGATGGGGTAAGGGATACTGGTCAAAAAATAATTGAAGAAATTGACTATATTTTTAAAGCTGTACACAGAGATCACGAACATAACCCTAAAACAAATATCTTTGTAGTTGATGATAAACCAGCTATTATCGAAGTGTTTGGTGGTCGCAGAGAGAGAATAGAGATAATTAAATTATATATTGACGCCGAGGGTGACGCTCTCCAGCCTGGTAATCTTATAGATGAAGATACTCTACAAGATATGGAAAAAATGAACGAGTTGTGGGATAAGGTTGATCCCGAAGAAGGTTCAGTACTCAAAAAAGAAGTAGAAAAGTACAAAGATGAGCACAAACGATTAAATACTTAAATGAAAGAGTATGATAAGGTTTGTGAGAAATATATGATTAAAAAGGTTCGTTCTTTTTATCCTCGTAAATTAGAATTATCCCCAGAATTTCTCGAAGCATTTAAAGCTGAATATGCTCGTTTAGTAGAAACTGGTCAAAATAAACGTACTCTTCTTGAGAGAATGCGTAAAGCATTAACGTTTCATCTTTAATTTCTCTAATACTTTAACAATATATTTTAATATCTCTGATCGTACGATTTCAAGTTCAGTAAATTTAAAGCCAAATAGCCCAAACTCTTTAGATTCTGCAGTATTAAACGCGTTAAATATAGCTTTAAAGCCTGACTTATTACCAATATCACTTTGTTGAGTGTCTCCAACTACAATATACTTAGAATTCTCACCAAATCTAGTTAAAATTGTAGTTAGTTCTTCTCTAGTAAGATTTTGAGATTCATCTATAATAACGCATGCGTTTTTAAACGTTAAACCTCTTGTATAATTAACAGGTACGCACTTTACATATCCCTCAGTCATTAGATTGTTTATAGTTGGCTTGTCTAATAGTTCATTAAGCTTTTCTAAAAGTGGTAGACTCCATGGAAGAAACTTCTCCTCTACCTCTCCAGGGAGAGAACCCATACTCTTAGAAGCTGATTCTACAACGCTACGTATATATACAATTTCTTCTATTTTTTGAGTGCGTAATAGCTGTAAAGCTACAAAAACAGCTAAATAGGTTTTAGCTGAACCTGCTGGCCCATCAATCATACACATTTTACATGCTTCTTTAAAACATATATCTAAAAATTCATCGTGTGCTTGAGTTAGTGTATACTTTTGAGAAATATTAAAACTTAAAAATGTATTTTTTTCAATACTCTCTGCAATTTCGGTATCGTTTATTTTTGTCTTTTTTGAGATCTTTCTAGCACCAACCTGCTGTGTTTTAGACATAGGCGTAACCCTTCCTTTTCTTGCCATATATTAATATTTATTTGATTTTTTCAATTATACTACTAAAATATATATGATGAAAATATTGCTCGCGTGTTTATCTTATAGAGAGTTTACCGGTTCAGAGATATATTTTTATGAATTAGGTTCTGCTTTAAAAGATGCTGGGCATGATGTGTCTATATACTCTCAATTTACTAATGGACCGTTAGTAGATAAAACTACAGGTATTTCCTTACCTACAAAAGATACAATTACTAAAGAAAACTATGACTTACTTATATTTTCTCATGGTAGAATAATATGGGAATATATTAAGGACGTAAAAGCTAAAAAGGTTATTAACGTTATACACTCTGAGGTTATAGATTTAGAGCAACCAGTAATAAATGATAAGATTGACTTATATGTAGGTATAAGACCTTCTATAGTAGATTATATAAGGTCTTTCAATATTAATAAACCAGTAAAATTAATTTACAATCCGTTTGATTTAAAGCGGTTCAACCCTAAAAATTGTAAAAAGAAAAATAAAAATAAAGAAAAGGTAGTAATATTTCCTGGTAGTCTAGATTATCTACGCTATCAACCCTTACGGTACCTGTTAGATTTATCTGTTAAGCAGAATTTTAAAGTGCTACATGTTGGAAGAAATGATTATAGTACAGTACATCCAAATTTTACGACTCAAGAACCACGCTGGGATGTAGAAAATCTTTATAAAGAATGTGATATTGTTTCTGGTATATTTTTAGGCCGTACTTCTATAGAAGGGTTGTTATCTGGTAAACGAGTCTTACAGTTCGATGTAGATAAAGCAGGTAAAATAAAAAAAGTATACTGGCATACAGAAGATAATTTAGATAAGTTCAACAAACATGCTATCGCAACCGAGTTTATAAATGTCTAAAGAAGATATCACCGTTATATTCAATGGATATAAGCGTTTAAACCTTTTAAACGCGCAATGGAACTGTATATCTAAGCAAACTATAAAACCAAAAGATATTTTTATATGGGTAAACGCTGCGGACGCTGATCAGACTATACACCCGACTATTGAAAAGCACGCTACCATTGCCCGTTGTAATAAAAACCTAGGAGTTTGGCCAAGATTTTTCTTCGCATTAAATTGTACTACTGAATATGTTTGTGTTATTGACGACGATACGTTTCCTGGCGATATGTGGCTAGAAAATTGCATTACTCATATTAATAAAAAAGACGGTTTATATGGTTCGAGAGGAGTAGTATTTAGAGATAAAAACAACTATAGAGATCATTATGACGTAGGTTGGACGGCTCCTAACGAGAAGGTAACTCAAGTTGATTTAGTAGGACATAATTGGTTTTTTAGAAAAAAGCATCTTACTGCCTATTTAAGAGAATTACCGGAAGCCGACTATACTATAGCTGGGGAAGATATGCACTTTAGTTATACATTACAAAAGTTTATGAATTTAGGGACATATGTTCCGCCTCATCCAGTTAACAATACTCGCCTATGGGGTAGTGATCACAAAATAGGGTGGGAGGTTGGAACAGACTCAGCAGCTATATCTCATACCTCAACAGGATTAAATCAAATGCAAAAATATTTTAATGAATTAGTAGAAAAAGGATATAAGTTTTTAGAAGCATGAAGATATTATTAAGCTTTGGTACGAGACCTGAGTGGATAAAAATTAAACCACTTATTACAGCTTTTCAACAAAATAATATTGAGTATAATTGTCTATTTACAGGTCAACATACTGATCTGCTTACCTCTCATCATTTTGATTGGGAAATAGCTATTGACAATAGTAACAACAATAGACTAAACAATGTTATTGCAAGTGTGTTAAGAGCAGACTTACCGTGGTCAGACTGGGATTATATTCTCACTCAAGGCGATACAGCATCAGCATATGCTGTTACTCTCGCTGCCTTTAACAATAATATAAAAACAATACATTTAGAAGCAGGTTTGCGATCAAACGATCTATTAAATCCTTACCCTGAAGAAGCTTATAGGCAAATGATATCTCGTATAGCAGATATTAATTTTTGCCCAACTGAGGAAAGCGCGCAAAATTTAAGAAACGAGAATGTTTTAGGTAAAATATACACTGTAGGAAATACAGTGTTAGATAATTTAAAAGAATATAAAAGTAGATGTAGTTACGGAGACACGGTACTAGTTACTCTACATAGAAGAGAGAATCATTCAGTAATTGATCAGTGGTTTACTGAGCTTAATAATATCGCAAAAGAGTATTCTAATTTAAATTTTATTCTACCTGTTCACGCAAACCCTAATGTTAAAAAACACATAGATATTTTAACGAATGTGCGTTGTGTTGACCCGATGAACTATAATGATATGATAGATATGATTGCAAAATCAAAATTTATTATTACAGATAGTGGCGGACTACAAGAGGAAGGCTCTTTTCTAAATAAAAAAGTAATCGTATGTCGTAAGACGACTGAAAGACCAGAAGGTATTTACACCGGACATTTACACATGTGTAAAAAACCTGTTGATTTAAAAGATTTAGTTGATATAATTAATAACGATCCAAGTTGGGTCGCGACTTGTCCGTATGGAGACGGTAATTCTAGTCAAAAAATATGCGACACATTACTGAATGAATTGTAAGATAAAATTTATAAATCATGCTTCGTTTTCGATTGAGTGGGATAATGACTTATTATTAATGGACCCGTGGTATAGTGGTCGAATATTTAATAACTCATGGTCTTTGCTTAGAGATACTAAAATTAGTGAAATTGAAGGTATAGAAAAGTTAAGCAAAATTGTCATTAGTCACGAACACCCAGATCATTTACATTGGGGAACTCTAAAACAAATTAAAGAGTACTTACCGGATAATAATATTACTATATATTTACCGTATAGAAATAATGACAACGTTAAAATCGCTCTTAAAAAACTTGGCTTTAATTTTTCATACTTACAACCTAATCTAAAAACATTTATTAATGATAGTCTCACCTTATGTACATTTCCTACAGGTCATGATTCAGCGGTTGTTTTTGAAATAGACGATAAAGTCTTATTAAATCAAAATGATGCGTATTTAACGGATTCAGAAGTTAATGTTTTAACTAGTATGTATCCTTCTATCGATTATTGGTGGATGCAGTTTAGTTTAGCTGGTTATTACGCGAACAAAGCTAATAAAAAACTTTTAAAAGAAAAAGGTCATAACTTTCACATAGAGCGCTTTCAATACTATAAATCAAAATTTAATCCTAAAGTAACAATTCCTTTTGCTTCTTTTTGTTACTTTTGCAAATATTATAATTCGTATTTAAATGATTATGTTGTAAAACCATCTCATTTGCTAGAATTAGATAATAATATAACTCCTCTGTTTTATAACGATCATATTAGCAATCCTGACAAAGATGCAATTGATAAATGGGAATATGTATATAAAGAAAAGAGGGTCATTGATCCCAAACCAAAAACACACTCTTTGGATGAAATATCTTCTGCTGCTTTGAGTATGTTTCAACAAAACAAAGATGTTTTATCTAAGATACCTAACCAATATAAACCTAGTGGTTATTTTATATTTTATGATCACCCTAGAACAAGTAAAACTCCATTCCATAGCGTATATTTAGATTTTGAAAATGAAACGCTTAAGGTTTCACGCACACTTATACCTAAAAAACACGAGATTGCTGGTATTACTTCTAGCGAGGAGTTTGTTTCATTTTTAAAAGTACCGTGGGGCGCTGATACTTTAAATATAACGGGTTGTTTTGAAAAAATTAATGAACAACTATGGAATAATATTTTAATTTTTAAAGATCAATTATACACTAGATGAAGTCTTACACTAACGATTTAAAGTTAATTTTTAATAAACTTAAAAATAAAGAATGTTTTTCATTCTCTAAATATGCTGACGGCGAATATGCGATTTTACGTAATATATCTATTACTAATTGTGATGGGTGGACGTTTAATCCAGTAGAGCATTCAGAAGAACAAAAGTTATTATTAGAATCTTTCAAATACAATCATGAGAACTATCATGTAGGTATTATGTGTCCGTGTTGTAACCCTATGGACGGTGTTCAATGGATGAGAGATACCGCCAAAACTAAAAACCTTACTTGGGCAAATCTGTTTGTTAATAACAACTATCCGTTTTTCAAAGAACATTTTTTTCCGGAATTTAATAGTTGGTCTGGTAGGGTAATTCTTATAGGAAACGAACAAGGAACTAATAAGAAGCTACCGTTTAAATGTAATATTTTCTACCCAATATCTATTGGAGCGTGGATTAATCCTAAACTTACTAAGACTATAAAAACATTTATTAAGTTAGCAAAAGAAGAAAATAATCAGTTGTTTTTATTTTCCGCTGGCCCACTAGGTAATATACTTGCTCATCAGTTGCATCTCATAAATCCAAATAATACATATTTAGATATAGGGTCTACTATTAACCCTTGGTTAACTAACAATAATCGTGGTTATTTAAACGGGTTAGATCAAAAAACCTGTATATGGTAATAATTAAAAATGAATTATAAAGAAAAAAGACCATGGGGTAGTTTTGAAAATTTACTTGACGAGGATTTATGTAAAGTTAAGAAAATAATTATTAAACCTAATAGCGCACCGAGCTATCAATACCATTTTAAAAGAGAGGAGGTTTGGATTGTAGTTCAAGGCGAGGGTGAGCTTAAACTTGATGATAAAATTAAAAAAATAGATTCATCTTCTGTGTTATATATACCGTTAAAAGCTAAACATCAAATAAGAAACACTGGTAATAAAGATTTAATTTTTATTGAAGTCCAAAGAGGAACATATTTTGGAGAAGATGATATCGTTCGTGTTGAGGATGATTACGGTCGAGAGTAATGAGACATAAAGTACTAATAACGACAAGCGGTATTGGAAGTCGCTTAGGAGACGTAACTAGCTTTACTAATAAATCGTTAGTAAGTATAGGTAATAAACCGGTAATCTCTCATATTATAGAATCTTACCCAAAAGATACAAATTTTGTTGTCACTATAGGTTATTTTGGTACGTATGTAAAGCAATTCCTCGAACTCGCATACCCAGATAAAAAAATTGAGTATGTAAAGGTTGATAACTATAGCGGTCCTGGTAGTAGTCTTGGTTATTCCTTGCTTCAAGCGAAAGAATATTTACAATGCCCGTTTATATATCACGCAACAGATACTATACTACCGGAGTTTAAGGTAGAATTCACTGATAATTTTTGTGTTGGTTGCCATAAGGAAGATTCATCTCAATACGCGACCTTAATTACGAAAAATAATATTATTAACAAAATTAAACCTAAAGGAGAATTAAATTTTGATTATCCATATGTAGGAGTTAGCGGTATAAAAGACTTTGAGTTGTTTTGGCGAGAATTAGAAGATATTTATAATAAAGACCCTAACAATAGTAACTTATCTGATGTACATGTTATTAATAACATGCTTAGTGATGTTTATTTTAAGTTTATAGAAGCTGAGCAATGGTTTGATACAGGTAATACAACTGAATTATTTAAAACTAACTCTTATTTTAAAACTGACTTAAGTGTTTTAGACAAAAAAGACGAATCAGTTTTTATATTTGATGAGTTTGTTATTAAGTTTTTTACAGATTCAGTAATTAATAAAAATAGAGCATTGCGTGGTCAGCAATTAAGTGGGGTGGTTCCTGATTTGTTAGATTATACAGACAATTTTTACAAGTATGTAAAAGCAGAAGGTAATACATTAGCAAGAACAGTAAACGAACCGTTATTTAATTCCCTCTTGCAGTGGTCATTAGAGAATTTGTGGGATATTGACAGAGAAAAAGACATTAAAGATATATGTTTTAATTTTTATTTCAACAAAACTAAAAAACGAGTTAATGATTACCTTAAAAGCGAGCCTGATAAAGAGCAATTAATAAATGGAATTAATGTACCACCTGTAACTGAGTTACTCGAACTAATTGATATAGACTGGTTGTGTGATGGTTTAGCTTCTACATTTCATGGAGATTTTATCTTAGATAATATCATTGAAAAAGATGGTAAATTTTCTCTTATTGACTGGAGGCAAGACTTTGGTGGTAATTTAGATGCAGGAGATATTTATTATGACTTAGCTAAACTTAATCACAACTTAACTGTTAATCATGATATTGTACACAACAAGCAATTTAACCACTTACCTGAAGATTGTTTCATCTTATGCAATTCTACATTAATACGATGTAAAAAAATCTTAAAAGATTTTATATTGAAAAATAATTTAGACTATAAAAAGGTAGATGTTCTTACATCTTTAATTTGGATTAACATGGCTCCTTTACATAGTTACCCCTTTAGGGATTTTTTGTTTAATTTTGGAAAGTTAAATTTATATAATAGTTTAAAGTGAAAAAATACCCTAACATTTATATAGGTCCTATGTCAAAAAACATAGTTGACTGTTGTATAGAATTTAACAACGGAGAAAATAAAGTCGGGTTTATACCGTCAAGACGGCAAATAGACAAAAATGGAGGTTATGTAAATAATTGGACTACCAGATTATTTAAACAAGACTGTGATAATATTATAATTAAAAGAGATCATGCTGGTCCAAGTCAAGGGCAATTGGAGGATGATGGTTTTGAATCTCTAGAAGAAGATTGCAAATATTTTTCTATGATACATATAGATCCGTGGAAAAAATATTCATCTTATAATGAAGGGTTACAACAGACTATAAAAATGTTAAATTTTTGCTACGAGCAGAACCCTGCAATAGAATATGAGATTGGAACAGAAGAGTCTATAAGAAAATTTACAGTTAACGAAGTAGATAGATTTATAATTGACCTAAAGCGCAATATTGATATAAACGTATACAACCAAATTCGATACATTGTTATACAATCTGGTACCTCTCTACAAGGTAATGTTAATACCGGAACATACGATAAGAATAGATTATCTGATATGGTAAGGATTGCTAAAAAGCACAACTTATTCTCTAAAGAACATAACGGAGATTATATTGATCACAAAGTTATAAAAGAAAAAATGTCAATCGGTTTAGATTCTATTAATATTGCACCAGAATTTGGGCTAATTGAAACAAATTGTTATTTAGAATCAGATATTAACTTAGATATTTTTTGGGATATTTGTTTTAAATCTCGTAGGTGGGAAAAGTGGGTTAATAAATCATTTAATCCACATAAACAAAAAAAGGACTTAATAAGAATTTGTGGTCATTATGTTTTTTCTGAGCCTGATTTTTTAAGTATTAAACCTGATATAGATAATTACATTAAATTAAAAATTAATGAAAAATTAAATGAATTATATAAGTAGAGAACTTAGCCCGTTTATAAAAAAAGATAACTCATTATTTTTAGAGTGTTATAAGAAATTTCCTGTTTATATGGGGTGTACCAACGATCTATCATCTCAAGATTTAAAAGAAGATATGAACTGGTATATAGATAAGTCGTCAGGATTTATTTATTTAAACCCGCTATTACCACTAGATATTGTTTATGCGAAATCTCATGGGTCTGGTAGTACAGGTCGTATATGGAACGAGCATCATTTAGAGTTTTCTAACTTCATATCAAAATTTAACCCCAAAACTGTATTAGAAATTGGTGGTGGTCATGGTCAATTAGCTCAAAATTATTTAAATATATCGCCAGGGGTTGATTGGACTATAATTGAACCTAATCCAAGTATATCTGACTCTCTTAACGTTACTCTTATTCGAGGATTTTTTGATAAAAACTTCAACACAAAGAAAACTTATGACACAGTTGTACACTCTCATGTTTTAGAACATCTTTATGATTATGATTCTTTCGTAAGTCATAAATCGAATATACTAAGAGAAGGAGACCACCTTATATTTTCTGTTCCTAATATGGAAGAAATGCTCAAACGTAATTATACGAACTGTCTTAACTTCGAACACCCGGGTTGGATTACTGAACCTTATATTGAGAATTTACTTTCTAGGTTTCAATTTAAAATTATAGAGAAACAATATTTTAGAAACGATCATAGTATATTTTATGCTGCGAAAAAAGATTTATCTATAAAAGAAATACCTCTATGTAAAGATCTTTTTACAAAAAACAAACATATTTTCGACTCGTTTGTTGATAGTATTAAAAGTCAAGCTACTTCAATTAATACTATAATTGATCCATACGACAAATCGTCAGTTTTTCTTTTCGGTGCACATATTTTCTCTCAATACCTAATTAACTTCGGGTTAAATGAAAATAAAATTAATAACATTATAGATAATGATACTACTAAGCAGGAAAAAAGACTGTACGGTACTAATTTAATATGTAAATCTCCACATGTCTTAAAACATGTGGACAAACCAGTTGTAATTTTGAAGGCTGGTGTATATAATAATGAAATAAAAACAGATATTTTATCTAATATTAATTGTGAAACTGTATTTATATGATAGATAAACGACCATATACTATATTTTGTGATATTGACGGTACATTAGTAGAACACTGCAACCCTAGCCAGATACAAAAACCTGATCATAAAATGCGTTTATTGAATAGTACTATTCAAAAGCTTTTAGAATGGGAAAAATCCGGTTATAGAATAATTTTAGTTACAGGAAGAAAAGAAAGTGCTCGTAAGAGTACCGAAAAACAGTTACAGGAAGTAGGTATTATTTATGATACCTTAATTATGGGTATTGGTGGTGGTAAGAGAGTATTAATCAACGATAGAAAACCTGATAATAAGGATGATTACGCAATTGCGATAAACTTAGAACGAAATAAAGGTATAAAGGATCTAGATTTATGATTGAAGACTTAGTTGTTACGACATGGACCCATTCGAGTTATGATGATGTTTGGCCTATGTATTACGGACAATATGAAACCATGGCTCCGTTTTTTAAACATGCAGTTTTAATCAATAAAAAATGCCAGAAAATTCCAACCTATTGCAAACAAATTATTAATAACGAGAAAGACCCTTTTTATAAGAGACTAGTAGAGAGTCTGTGTCATGTAGAAAGTGATATTATTTTATTTTCTTTAGAAGATTTTATCCTTTACGATTACGTTAACGAGGATTATATACAAAATATGGTTACGTATTTAAGAGAGTCTAAATTTGACTTTATCCGGTTAATGAAATCTGGTATTGATCCATCTCTAGAGCCTAAGCCAGTTAATAAAGAGTTAAACTTATATCAAATACCGTTTGATTGTCATTATTTGTATAGTCTTCAAGCCACGTTATGGGAAAAGCAATCATTAGTAAACCACATGGTTTCATATGAACCTAAAAGTTTTTTAGATGCAGAAGAGCGTGGTTCTGTATCAGCTCGCGAGCACAAAAACTTAAACGGATTATACCTCTGGGATCAGAGTAACGATAAGATAGCTCCAGGAGGTTCTACTCACTATAATTCTACTATTTTTCCATATACAAGTACTGCTCTTCACGGTGGCTCTTACGGTAAACCTTCCCGATGGCAAACGTCTATATATAAAGATGAGTTATCTCCGTTGTTTGATAAATATAATATAGACCCGGGAGTTCGCGGAGAGTGTTAATTATGAAAGACAAATGTGTTATATGTGATACAGATACTCAATATGATGAATTTACTCATATTGATATGAGATATTATTACATAGAAGGATGTGGTCAGTTATGCCCTAAGTGTTATAACGATACATATGAAAGTAGCAGCAACAATACCTATAAAGAGCAATTCAACGAGAGTTAAAAAT
>Ga0209645_1001111_pt1 | contig 13639 bp, 11 predicted proteins | sample ETNvirenome_6_30_FD_184070 | JGI IMG/M metagenome (GOLD analysis project Ga0209645, IMG submission 184070) | Marine viral communities from the Pacific Ocean - ETNP_6_30 (SPAdes) (version 2) | ecosystem: Environmental > Aquatic > Marine > Oceanic | place: Pacific Ocean | collected 2013-06-19
AAGATGGCAGGATATATAAACAAACGCCTAGAGTCATTGAGTTGGAAAATCCGAGTGGGGATAACATAGTGGCTAAACGTAATGCAGGATATAGATCTAAGTTTGAGTTAGCTCTAGCTAGGAACTTGATACAGAATAAGATAAAGTTTGAATACGAAAAGCATAAGATACTTTACGTTCCTAAAGTGCGTACCTACACTCCTGATTTCTACATACCTGCTACAGACATATACATTGAAGCTAAAGGTGAGTTTGATAAAGCAGATAGAGTTAAGATGGCTTTGGTAAAAGAACAACATAAGAAGTTAGATATACGTATGGTGTTTATGAACGCTAGAAATAGAATATACAAAGGAAGTAAAACTACCTATGCTGATTGGTGTCTTAAGCACGACTTCAGGTGGGCAGAGGGATCAATACCTATGGAGTGGCTAAAGAAATGAAAAAGAAAGACATGAGTACTCTTATGAGTTTAGAGAAAGATAAGTATTATATAATTATATCTGAGTTGCCAGACGATCAGTTTCATCTGGTAGCTTACGACACAACAGGTAAGAAATATAAAACTTTTGAAGATCATTCAGTTGCATCTATTATGCACGAGGGCGTAATGGCTTTGCTACGTAGACGAGGTGATGAAGTATTTAGATGTGGTGAGTCTGAAATAGAATTTAACTTTGCGGCCAAAGAACTTCAGATACAATATCAAGATGAAACAGGAGATAAGCTTGACATCCCTGAAAATGTAATTAAAGTAGACTTTGGTAAAGAACAGTGATTGGACATATAGAGTATATGATGAAGAGATTAGAAGAAGAACAAGACATGGTTAATAGTCCTGCCCACTATAATAAGGCAAACATAGAGACTATTGACATGATAGAATCTGTCACAGGTGATGGGTTTGAAGCATATCTTCAGGGCAACATTCTTAAATATATTTGTAGATATAAATATAAGAATGGTGTAGAAGATTTAAAAAAAGCAAAGTGGTATTTAAATAGATTAATTAAAACAATAGGAGAAGATGAAGATGTCGTCTAATATGTTACCAACATCCTACCAAGAGTTCATACACAAATCAAGATATGCTCGTTGGTTAGAAGAAGAGGGAAGAAGAGAGAACTGGGGTGAAACAGTTTCTAGGTATGTAGATTTTATGGAAGAAGCTTTGTTAGAAAAGCATAACTATAAAATAAAAAAAGGCGATAAACACGCCATGACTGAGTACATAACCAATCTCAGCGTTATGCCATCTATGAGAGCTATGATGACTGCAGGATCTGCGTTGAAAAGAGATAACGTCTGTGGTTACAACTGTAGTTATTTACCAGTAGATAGTCCACGATCTTTTGATGAAGCTATGTACATTCTTATGTGTGGCACTGGTGTAGGTTTCTCTGTTGAACGAGAGAACATTGATAAGCTACCTATCATTAGTGAGAACATGCAAGAGTCTGATGTGGTGATTGTTGTGGAAGATAGTAAAGCAGGGTGGGCAAAAGCATTTCGTGAACTTGTGGCTTTACTTTATTCAGGAATGATACCATCTTGGGATGTATCTAAGATACGCCCTGCAGGTGCAAGGCTAAAAGTTATGGGTGGGAGAGCATCAGGACCTGACCCTCTTGTTAACTTATTTAAGTTCACTATTGATAAATTCAAGGGTGCAAAGGGAAGAAAGTTATTTCCAATAGAGTGCCACGATATTATGTGTAAGGTTGGTGAGGTTGTAGTTGTGGGTGGTGTTAGAAGATCTGCACTAATTAGCCTATCTAATCTTAATGATGATCAGATGGCTCATGCAAAGTCAGGAGAGTGGTGGAACGCAAACGGTCAAAGAGCCTTAGCAAACAACTCTGTGGCTTACAAAGGCAAGCCTGCTATGGAAACCTACATGAGAGAATGGTTGGCTCTGTATGAGTCTAAATCAGGTGAACGTGGCATGTTCAATCGTAAGGCTGCCGATGATCAGGTAGCTAAGAATGGTAGAAGACAGACAGGACACATGTGGGGAACTAATCCATGTAGTGAGATTATACTTCGACCATATCAGTTCTGTAATCTATCAGAGGTTGTAGTTCGTGAGGGTGATGATCTGTTGAGTTTACGATCCAAAGTACGTGTTGCAACAATCTTAGGCACGTTTCAATCTACTCTTACAGATTTAAAATACTTACGCAAAGTTTGGAAAACAAATACAGAAGAAGAAAGGTTGCTTGGCGTGTCATTAACTGGTATTATGGATCATCACGTCTTGTCAAGAATGACGGACTCAAAGGTTTGGTTACAGGAAATGAAACAAGTAGCAATAGATACAAACAAAGAATATGCAGACGCTATTGGTATACCAAGAAGCACGGCTATCACATGTGTGAAACCAAGTGGCACGGTATCTCAATTGACAGACTCTGCATCAGGTATTCATGCTAGACACAATGATTATTATATCAGAACTGTACGTGGAGATAATAAAGATCCACTCACACAGTTTATGAAAGAAGAGGGAATACCTGCTGAACCTGATGTGATGAAACCTGACAGTGTTACTGTCTTTTCATTTCCTATGAAATCTCCTAGTGGTGCTATCACTAGAACAGAGATGAGTGCAATAGAACAGTTAGAACTGTGGAAGATCTATGCACTTAATTGGTGCGAACATAAACCATCTGTGACTATTACTGTAAAGGAAGAGGAATGGATGGAAGTGGGAGCATGGTTGTATGATAACTTTGACATTGCATCAGGGGTATCATTCTTACCATTTGCTGATCACACGTACCAACAAGCTCCTTATCAAGACATAGAACCTGATGACTATCTAGAATGGAGTGGTCGAGTGCCATCCAAGTTAGATTGGAGTAAGTTTTCTAAGTATGAAAAGGAAGATAATACGAGTGGTTCTCGTGAATTGGCTTGCACTGCAGATGCCTGTGAAGTCGTAGACTTGAGTTCAAGCTAATGATCGAAGTACCAATCAGCGAAAATTATATGCGTCATGCGAGGGAAAAAGCTTCTTCTGTAGGCATACTGCAGGGAAGTATTACAGGTGGCACTAGCAATATAGTAGGTGCGATAGGCGAGATAATTGTAGCTGATATCATTGGGGCAACTGAAGCAAACACATTTAACTATGATTTAGTAAAAGATGGGAATCGAATTGACGTTAAGACTAAACGTTGTAATACTAAGCCACAGTCTAATTATGATTGCTCGGTTGCATCTCATGGTACTAAGCAAGACTGTGATAGTTATGTGTTTGTAAGAATACTGACTGATCTCAGTAAGGCTTGGATACTAGGTAGCATTTCTAAAAAAGAATACTATGCTAAAGCTACTCGGTATAAGAAAGGTCAAGTAGACCCAAGCAACGGTTTTACATTTAAAGCTGATTGTTACAACTTACCTATAAGTAAATTAGAGCCAATCAATGAAGTCCAAAGTAAAAGCTAAATTGTTTTCACTAGAAGCGTTTTTAAATAAAGATGGGAATGTAGAGATACTTTATGATGCAGTAGAGCCTGATGAGTTTGAGAAAACTATGAATGTAGGACTACCTATGTACGAGGGTACAAATAAAGTGGGAGATTTCATAAGATACTTGAGATCAATTGCACAAGAAGTTATGGATAAATCAGGGAGATTCTTGTAGTGGAGTGGTGGGAAGCGTGGTTAGTTATTGCCATAACGATCAACACCACTATCAATACAATTGTTTTCTTTAGAGGTCGTAAAGTATTTAAAAAATAGTTAACCTGTTTTTTTACCACTCTTCTTTTGTTTAGCGGCCTGTTTCATAGATTCTGTTGTGTTACCATCATTATCTAAATCTATGTAATCAGGTTTAGCACCTGTCTTACCACCTGCACTTTTCTTTTCAAACTTTTTTATAGCTCCACCGAGATTGTAACCCATATTAAACTTCTTTTGGTCGGTCATCATACCCATAGCATCTGATGCTTTTGCAGACATAGCACCTTTACCTTTGTTCTTTTCGGCAAGTCCACCCATCATCATCGGTTTACGTGGTGATACCATACCACCACCATACATCTTAGTTGGGCGTTGTCCGTTATTATACGTCTTCATTGTTTTCTCCTTAATTATTTATGTTCGTAATTCTGTTGCATCAGGACTTCCGGGTTTAACTCCACCTGATCTTTGAAAGTTTAGTTCTTCCATTTGGCTACGGAAATCTCCAATGGCTTTATCAGGATCACCTATATTATATTTACCTGTCAGTGTACCAAATGGAGTCATTGTAGGAACATCCCCCGGACCTACTCTCATAATCGTATCTCCAGCACCTTCTATCAAACCTTGTCTTCTCATAAAATCGTCTTTAGCTTTACCCTCTTCAAATAAAGTTTGTTCTTGACCGACTGCAGGTCTAGAAGCTGCAAGAGCTTCTTCAGTAGACGCATACTTAACACCCTGTTTAGCAACAGCACTTAGTAGCAAATTGTCAAACAACACAGCATCATCTCCTCTAAGTGGTTTACCTGTCCTTATAGCTTTAACAACAAGTCTAGCTATCTCTGGGTTGTTTATCATGGCTTGAAAAGCATTAAACTTTTGCACCCTTGCTGTTTGTAGCACGGCTTCTGTCATTAGATATTTCAGACTAACAACACCACGAGCAACAGAATAGACTCTACTTATGTATGATTCTACAGATAAACCTGTAGGTATGCCAGTTAAATTTATGTTACCTATCTTTGTAGGTTCTTTGCCTGCAACTAATTCAGCAATTGTTACCATGTCATCATAAAATTTATCAGGATCAATAGGTTTGCCCATGTTATCAAGCATACCATCAGCACCTCTTGTTAAAAGAGTTTTGATTGTACCATCTTTTTGAGCTAAAGGTCCTCCTGATATGCCGTCTAGTAATTGTTTAGGATTTATTTTAAGTGGCGTATTATCTAAAAATGCACTTGAAGTCATATCTAAAGATAAACTAGGCTTACCCATAACTTTATCTTGAGATACGGCTGTAAGTTTTTCCATAAATTGTCTAGCAATAAATCTATCATACTGTTGTATTTTTAATTTTTTATCTTTTACAGATAAACTTTTATCTAGCATTAAACTCTTTATAAAACCTTTTCTCACGTTGTCTAGATTTGCAAGTCCTACGTCTCCTTGTTGTGCTTGAGCAAATACGAAATCAGGAGTTAAATCTTTACCATATTTTTGAGCAAGTTCAATTTGTACTTTAACCTCTTGAGCTTCTATACCTTTTCCTTTTCGTATTAGTTCTGTTTTTTCTGTGATTATTTTCTTAACATTACTAACTGCTTGTCTAGCAATATCACTCTTTAAGGCTAATTGCTCTATGCCGATTGAATCAAATATCTCTTGAATATCGTTATCATTAAACATATCTACTAATTCATTTGTCTTTGGATCACGCATCTTAGCTTGTTTCATGTGATTTATTAGGTTCATAACATCTTCTTCTTTATAATCTAATGTTATTCTACCGTCTGTCATTTCACCTTGCGTTAAAAATTGTCTATTCAATTTAGGATCTTTATGTAATTTCAACACGTTCTTACCAGCTTGAGTGTTGGTTAACATTTGAAATTTCATCTGATCAATCCAGTTCTTTTTAAAAGTCTGTGTTCCAACTTCACCTGCAATAAACTCATATCTAGCTGGAGTGCCTGCTATTTCATCAGCAGTGCTTACAAGTTTACCACCATACACACTTGCCATTTCAGAAAACAAGTTATTAAAAGAAGTTACTCCTGCAGGAGTGCTTATATCTTTTCTTGCTGCAATCTCTGCTGAAAACCAATTTACAGGATCTTGATCAACGCTTCCATATTTAATCATACCGTTTGCAAGTTTTGTTTTAGCGTAACCTGACCATTTCTTCCCTATACCTGATTCATATATTGCAGAAGTATTTTGCCAAGTAGCGTTGGCTGCTTTTAATCCAGCCATAACTTCAGGTCCTACGGCTGTACCTCCATCTGGTTGTAGCAGTCCTATTTTAAAACCTGTATCTTTGTTCTCTGCTGTGTTTATAAGTAATTCTTTTATCTCTTTTACAGGCAATGCTTGCCTTGTTGCTCCAAATCTGTGTTGTTGTTGAGACAAACTTGATAATACAAGTTGATAGTCTGTAAAATTAATTGGTAGTTTTAAACCGGGTATTCCATCGAAACCCATTTCAGCATTGCCATTTTTTAACACAGTCCATATCTGTAAATCAGTAGCATCAGGATATATTTCTCTTATTTTATCTACAAGTGGATCTAACTTAGGGTTTGACTTAAACATTCTCCCTGCTGCTTCTTGAAATACATTACCTAACTTACCTTGAACAACAGTGGGTAATCTAGTTCCTGCGATAGCCTTTGCTGCGTCACTTCCTTCCAATACCGTTTCTTCTATGCCATTTAGATACTGATCATAGATCGGTGCAAAATCCATCTCTGCATTTTTATTAGCTGCTCGTAAATTTGTAAAGTTATCTGATGCAACTTTAAAATTGCTTTTCTTGTTTCCTACAAATGATGAAGATATATTCTTACCAATCTCTTGGGGTAAAGTGTCTATGGCTATCTGTGCTTTGTTTGCACCTTCTAACACAGCTAATTTAAATTGTCCTAAAGTATCGTTGGTTGCCTTTATGATTTGTTGTTCATTGTACCCAAGACCTTTCATTAACTCTGCTTTTGAAGTTCCTAAAGATTCAAGGACAGTATCATAATCCGTGTAAGCTCCCGGTGTATCTGAAAGTTTTACTCCTGCTGCTTCCATTAACATAAAAGCTGTGGTATCATCTATGTCTTTATTGAAGTGTGCAATTTGATCTGTAACTTGAGATTGTGAGTTTCTTAAATACTTTGCTAGTCCTTCAGTAAAGTTTTTAATACTAGGATCAAGGTTAGGAACAAATCTTAAATTGTTCAACTCTCGTAGTGCTACTGCCAACTGTGTATTTAATTCACTCTGTTGAATTATATTTTCAGATAATCTTTGAAACTCATGGTTCAACGTGTCCATTCCTTTCACAGATAGCTTATCACCTAGTTGTCCTGCTTTTGATCGTAGTATATCCAAAGTAGATATGTTAGCTAAAGTGTTAACTATTATGTCAGGCTCTTTTATTAAAGGCTCACCGTTTCTATCTGTCATGCTTAATATCTTAGTTGTTATTTCTTCTGCTCTAAGTATACCTGCTTCCATTCTAGATGCTAACTCAGGATTAGTTCCCCCTAATAACTTTAAAAATCTATCTGCTTTTTGTTGATCAGTTCCCTTTAACAAAGTCTTAAATATCTTTACACCAGCATCAACAAAACCTTTAGCTGTAGTAACTGAATCTACAATTCCCAAAGCTCTGTTGGATATGGGTGCAGTAGCGTAGTTACCTAAGACAACTCCACCTATCTCAAACATGGTAGCACTTGAATCAGGAAAGTAAGATTGCTGTGTGTTTTTAAGTAGAGATATACCATATGATATACCAGCTTCTGTGGTAAGAGCTTCTCTTAAATCTTGAGGTAAGAGGTTTCTTATAAACAATGAGTTTTTATAAGAGTATTGATCTTCTAACTCTTGAGTAACGTTTTGATAAGCTTTTTCCCACTTATCATCTAGAGTCCTTTTATTTTCTAAACTAATTTGTCTCTTCTTAAGTGCAACTATTCTAGCATCTACTATTTCCATATCAAGTAGAGCTGCTTTGTTTCCTGCATATATTTTTTTATACTCACTACTTCTTTGTATAGCGTTCATAACTCCGTTTGCTTTCCAGTTTCTATAAGCTATTGAGTTTATTTTAGTAGTATCATTAACATGTTCTCTTATTAAAACAGCAGGAGTTTTTTTGTTTTTATTTATTGCAGAAGCGTATGCTTCTTCGAATGTTGATTCTGCATCACCATATTTCTTTTTAATAAAATTTCTAAAAGCTCTATCTTTTAAAAAATAGCGACCAACTTTGATTGCTTGGAAAGGTGCTGTTACAACACCACCAGCAATAAATTCTTCTAAAGCAGTCTCAGTTATACTAGGACTCCACCTGAATATGAGGTCAGCCGTATCTTGTGATACTCCTGTCTTTTGAGAAAATTCTTCGGCCGCATAAGTTATGTGTCCAAAATCAACCCCACCATCTCTTTGCTTAGGGTTATCTTTTGGATCTTTAAACTCGTCATCAAAGCTAAAAAAGTTTGCAGTGGCAATAGCTGCGTCAGCAATGGCTTCCATACCCCACAGAGCTAAATTACCTACTCCTGCTACGGTGTCTCTACCTAATTGACCTACTCCTGCAACTTTAGAGAGTTCTCCACTTGCTTGAGCTTTGAGTATGTTTAACTTTTGATACTGATTTAATGATGTATACTTGTCTAACATTGCCTTGAAAGATACAACTCTTTCATTAAAGTCAAGTACAACTGCACCCTTCCCTGATTTATCTGATAAAGGAAATATGGTTTTTTGACCCATAGTTACAGTTTCTTTTGTGTCATCATCTTTGATTAACACTTTTTTTTGATCTACATCGATACCTATGTTTGGAAGACGAACTTGTTTGCTTTCATCTACAGGGTCAAATTGTCCAAGAAGTTTTACAATAGGTAGCACACCTGTTCTACCGTCAGGTAACACAACTTTAGTGCCTTGATTTGCTACCAACGCTTGCAACTTATCTTCGTAAGTCATCCCTGAGCCAAACTGCGTAATAGGAGAATCATCCAAACTTTCTATGGTTACTTTGCCATCATCACCTTTAAGAAACCCTAAACTTTCTGTTCCTTTTACGTTCTGCTGTATTGCGTTAGCCAGTTCTTCTTTTGATAGTATTTGTCTGTTTGGTCCTTGAGCTTCTTTGTACATGTCATAGTAAGATACAGCACTTTTATAACCTGTAGCATTTTCCATTCCCTCTCTAAAAGCGTTAGGATTATTTACTTGTCCACTAAAATAACGTGCATCTAGCTCACCAGCAGGCAGATCTGTGATAGATATAGAACTGTAGTCAAAGGGTTTATCCTTATCTTCTAGTCTTTTATATACGTCACCAAACTGTTGTTGTACATTTTCAGCCATATACTAGTCATCCCCTAGTTTAAATTCGTTACTTTTCTTTTCTTTGTTATCTTTAGTTGTGTCACCTTGAATATTAACTGGTGCAATATCCTTTGCTTTGCCAAATCCACCTAGATATACACCCTCTTTATTTCCAAGTTTACTATTTTCAAGTTTATCTTTATGTCTCGTACTTATTTTGTAAACAGTATTTATTATATCCCCACCAGCCATATTTTGCATGAGATGTGCAGATGCCACTTCTTTAACATCACTAGACATGTATGCCTGATAAACTACCTTTTTTCTTTCTGCGTCTAAGGCAATGGCTTCAGCTATTTCTCTTAAAGCAACGTCATCAGCTAAGAATAAAAGTTGTAAACCCTCTTGTATTCTAGCTACGTCATCATCAGATATTCTAGGTCCTGCCTGAGTTCCACCTGTGTTTTGAATATCAGCAGCTAATCTAAATGTCATTCTAGTAGCATAAAACTTTAACAAAGCATTTTTAATTCTTTGTCCATCTCCAGAAGCAACAGCTTCAGCATATTCTTGTTGATTAGATTGAAATAAACTCGTAAACTTGTTTATTAGACGACCATCTCCACCGAAAGCTTCTGCAGTCTTCTTAATTAAACCACCTACGACATTACCAAAAGCAACTACGTTTCTAGGTATGGCTGCAGTAGCTCCTGTTTCTCCACCACCATCTATTAAAAATTTAACTTGTATAGCGTCAGTTTCCAAGTCTTGTGCTGATCTTAGTTTTATAGCCATACTTGCACGAGGACTACTACCTCCTACAAGTTGTTTTAAAAGACCTTGATTCTTTAAATCAATTTGACCATTTAAACCAAATTGTAAATTTGATTGGTATCTAAATCTAGCAGGTAAGGCGTTAGATATTACTTTTAGTAACACTTGAGGATCATTATATAAATTTGAATTGAATCCTAAAGTTTTCAATTTACCTTTTAACTCATCTGCAAGTTGTGCGTTGTTTATTGATGATGGATCGTCAACGTTTGCCAAGTAAGGAACAGCAACTCCTATTGCATCAACTATTTCCCCTGCAGTTACTTTTTGTACAATTTTTCCTGTTTGATCTGTAGTTGTTCCTTGTCTCTTGGCAAACTCATTTAATTTATTGGCTACATCACTAATTTTTATAGGTTTAGTTGTGTCAATACCATGAGTTCTAGGAGCTAGACGTTTTAAAATATCTATTTGATTTTCATTAAAAACTTTTGTTCCATCAGCTTGCATATTTCTAAAAAAATCATTAGTTCCTATTGCAAGTTTAGTGTCACTAAATTCATACATTGCAGGTTTACTATCAGAATAATCACCAGTTTCTTTTATAAATCTATCTAACTCTTTTACAGATGTACCAACTCTCTGTGCTACTATTCTAGCAAGTGCAGGTATACTGCTGATGTAATCCCATTGTGATTTTTTAAATGTGTAAACTTTTTTACCGTTTGCTGTTTTGTCTTCTTCTAATACTAGATTGTTTTGCCAAGCGTCAGCTAAACTAGTTATCATTGTATTCGTAAGATTTCTATCTTTTTCAAACAACTTTAAAAAATCAGGATTTAATACTGTGGACATCTGAGTAAATGTATCTTCTTTCTTTGCCTGATCATTTGCTGATTCATAGTTAGCACCTCTTGGTATGTATATTTTACCATTTCTAAAAAAATTACCAAACCCTGCGTTTTGTACTTTTTGTTTAAATAAATTAGTATTAAACTGGTCATTGAGTACGTTGAACACTGCTGCATTTTTTGTATCATCTTTTGCAGGTACATCTTTGGCGTAGAACGCTTTCCATTTTTGTTCTTCTTCTATTAGTTTTTTTCTTTTTTCAAGATCTCTCTTGTCAGACCTTACAGCAGCTTCTTCGTCAGCTTCTATTTTTCTTTGAAAAGCAACGTTTTGATTATACTGTTGGGCAGCACCTTTGATAGCATTTTTAAAAAAACTTCCTACATTTAATCCCATTAAACTTCTTCCTCTTGTTCTACCTCTTCAGGAGCTATGGCAATGAAACCTTTTGCCACCACAGTCTCAGGTTCAGGATCTTCTTCTATAGTATCTGCTACCGATGTTATGTACTCATAAAGATCAGGATTTCTCTTCTCCATAAGAGTCATAATTGTTCGATCATCGATGCCTTCATCCATCTCATACAGACCATCATCTGTGTTGTACCCTCGCACTGGTATATTTTCTTCTTCTGCTATAGCCATCAGGTACACAGCTATAGGTCCTTTAATTATTTCTGCTACGTCAGGAGTGAAATGTCCTTGACTAAATCCTCCTATTGCAATGGTATTTGTTATCTCTTGGATAGACACACCTGCAATCATTAGCTTTTCCATTTGTGTGCGAACTTCTGGTGTCTCTAATCTATCTATAATAGCATCTACTGCTGTTGCAGGACTAGAGTGTACAGGAGGTTTCTCCCATGCCCACTTACCTCTAGGTTGCGTAAATGACCATCCGGGAGGAGCTTTGTTAAAGTCATTCATACCCCCTGCTGATCTGTTTTGAGGATTTATTGTAGGTTTCATATCAGTCATGTTTATTTTCCACCGTAATATTTAGGAGCAAAACTTGGCTTCTTTGTCTTAGTTCCTACAGATATTTTACTGTAGTTAGCTAAGTTAATTGTTCTACTTGAACCATTATATATTCTCATTTGTTCAACGAGTGCTTTGATGGAAGGGTTATCACCTGCATTTACTCTCATTATAGCGTCATTTATTCTTGGTGTAAACCCTAGATCAGATGATCCTGCTTTGAACTTGGGAGTTCTTAGACGACTTGTTCCACTTATACCTCGTAGTTTTGCTTGGGCATGATCTATTGGTTTATCAGGAGCAGCCACTGCTAAGAACCCACCTGCAAAATCCAAAGCAGTTCCAAGATAACCTGCAGTCTTTTTCATTTGATCGGCATAATTAAAGTTGTCAAAGTCAGAAGCTTTGAATGTACCGTAAGACTCATCACCTGTTATAAAGTCAGATACAGTATCATAAGCATCACCAACAAAAGTTGTTGCAGTATCCCACGCACCTGTTAACCATTTCCACATTGTATCCATAATTTAACCTCTAACTAAATTTTTTCTTAGCATATGTGTTACCAACTTGAAATATTCCGTTAAGGACAGCTTTACCTAATTCTGTGCTAAACGTAGCGTCACTTTGCAACTCGTACAAAGAAGAGTTGGAATCAATTTCCATGCCTAGTAAGCCTATTTCATGGTTTCTCTGTTCTTGACTCTGTGCTATATCTAATGCCCAACCTGCTTCATCTCTGTATCTTTGCCATAAGGCATCAAGAGAATTTTGTGTCATTCCTAATAAGTTTTGAGCATTTTGTTGATTGGCAGCATTTTGATTAGCAGTTTCTGCAGTGTTTATTTCTCTACGCCACACGGCATTTGATTGTGCTATCTGTGTAGCCATACTTACATTGAACCTTTCACGAGAATCGGACAAAGTAGCATTGTATTGTGCTATTGCATTAGCTTCATCTGCGTTGAATTGTTCTTGGGCAGCTTTACGATTTTTGTTGTTTGTTTCTATTTGGGCCCCCAATTCTGCAAAGAACTCATCTACTTGATTTTGTGATTGAGCATTGAACTGAGACGCTGAATTTATTGCCGCCTGATTAGATGTAAGACTTTGTAGTTTTCCTGCGTAGTCTATCTCTCTCATTTTTTCTTCATTAGATAGATTTTGTAAATCTAAAGTTAAAAATGATTTGGCATTGTTGACTGCAACCTGCATACGAGCATCTAAGTTAGCCTTGTCCATAGCAGCATAAGTCATAGCATTTTGCATGACTGCTTGTTGTTGATTTGTAAGATTAGCCATGTCCATTTGTGCATAGCGATCTGCATCAGCTTTAGCTATTGGAATACCTGATTCCATGATAGCTTGTGTTATGGCCGCAGAAGCCATGCTAGATGCACCCAAACCTCTAGATTGCATTATTGCCCCAACTTGTCTGACTGCAGGGGCAGCCCAAGCAGGTAAAGGTTTACCCTCTTCAAACGATGAGAACAACTCTTCTAACTGATACTTGACTGTAGCTTCTTGTGATACAGTGCCTTGAGCAGCTTCTGCAACAGCTTTACTGCTTACTGTTCCTTGAACGTCACCAATTACAGATTCGGCAGATAATTTACCTTGTGCGGCAATTGCTTCAGGAGTTCCTTCTATGGTGTTTGCTACATACTTTTCTGCATTTTGAGCAGACGGTACAGTAACATCTAAATCAGTGGTTGGTACTTCTGTAGGCGTAGCTTTTAGAGCAGTGTCTATAGCCGCTGGGGTTGATAGTATTTCTTCATCTTCTTTAACTTTTTGTACAATAGGAGTAAACTCAGTTCCAGCAGGTAATTCTTTAGCTCCTGCCCTTTCTTGAACTGTTTCTACGATATTTGTAACTGGTTCTGTATCTAAAGTTGTGTCAGTTTCAGCCATTATCTATTTCCAATCAATACTTTGTCTAACTTATCTTCTAATCTTCTTAGTGCATCCATCAACTCGTGCATATCATCCTTAACGTCATC
>Ga0209645_1001112_pt1 | contig 13634 bp, 6 predicted proteins | sample ETNvirenome_6_30_FD_184070 | JGI IMG/M metagenome (GOLD analysis project Ga0209645, IMG submission 184070) | Marine viral communities from the Pacific Ocean - ETNP_6_30 (SPAdes) (version 2) | ecosystem: Environmental > Aquatic > Marine > Oceanic | place: Pacific Ocean | collected 2013-06-19
TTCTGATGGTGGTCTGAGTGTCTACACTGGTATGAACGATAAGGGTGACTACTTCGTTGGTAACAGAAGACTGTCCTCTACCACTGGTAAGGCTGACATTTATAATACACCTGTACCAACGGTCACTGGTGAGGATGTAAGATCCGTTGATAGAGATACCAGTGTTGACATTGTCGAGACATCAGCAGCAGACATCACTGGTTCTATCAAGGTCAGTGGTGGTACAAACAACAACTTCGTATCGGAGTTTGATGGTCCTCTGGTTCTGAACAAGAAGGTCACGTCTACATCTGATGAGGGTATGGAGGCTGTAAGTCTCTTCCTCCAAGGTGACGCCACTATCTCCAGAAAGTATACTGTTGGTATCGCAACACCAACAAACGCTGGTAACCCTGGTGACGTTGTCTATAACGCAAACCCAGCACCTGGTGGAATTCTTGGTTGGACATACACCACAGACAATAACTGGCATACCTTCGGTGCTGTCTCTCTTGATCAGTATGGAGAGAACGTCATCTTTGACAAGGTTGGTGTTGCAACTAACACACCTGGAGAGAATACTTTCCTGGTTGGTTCTGGTTCCACACAGGTATCCATTGATGGTACTGGTGGAGTTGGTATCGGAACCACGGCTAACGGGTTCAAACTTCATGTCTTCGGTGGTAACATCAGAGGCACATTTGAGGGTGATGGTTCGGCACTGACCAATCTGGATAGTATCTGGACAAACAACTCTACTGAGGAGTGGGCTTACACCAAGGATAACTTTGACCTGAGAATTGGTATTGGTACAACCACCAATGTCACATCACAACTGAAGATCGCAGGTTCAGCCACAACCTCACTTGAGGTATTGGGTCAGTCAAGATTCCATGGTATCGCACACTTCGATCAGAATGTAGTCGTCGGTTCTGGTGTCACCTTGTTCGTCGGAGACATTGAATCCACTGGTGGTTCACTGAATGTCGGTCTCATGACGGCCACTCAGTTGAATATTGGTGTTGGTGGCACGATTCTTTCTACACCAGCTAACGCTGAGTTCGCAGGTGTTGGTGTTGGTACGACGGCACCACGAGCTGAACTCGACGTTGAAGGTACGGCTAGACTGAAGTCTTATTATGAAATCGCCAAACCTGTTACAAGTGACTCTGGTGTTGTGACTCTGAACCTGTCAGAGGCTCAGTCATTCCTCCTGACCACGACTGAAAATATAACATCCTTCACTCTAACTGGAGCCACGGCCGATTCTACCACGGCATTTACACTCAAGATTCTTCAGGGTGGAACGGCTCGTGGAGTTGGCATAGATACATTTAGGACAAGTGGTGGTACCTCGATTCCGGTTTATTGGCCAGGAGGTTCGGTACCTGTCGTGACACCAGTAGCAGCTAAGACTGATATCTACTCGTTCATGACATTTGACGGTGGAACATCACTTTACGGTGTAGTTGGAGGTCAGAACTTCTCATGAGTGCAGTAGGATTTCACTTCAACCGTTCGGTTCCTACTTTACTGGACCTGAACGGTCCTCTTCTTTCATTCACAGAACAACCAGAATCAATCAGCACTGATGGGTCCACAGTGACCCTGACTGGTATTGCCACTGTTGGGTTTGGTATCACAGACCCAGTCAACAGTGGAACAATCCAATATCAATGGTACGAGATCGGAGTAGGTCCAGTACAGGAGGGTGACAATGCTTCGGGAACCGCTACAACTTCACTTATTCTACAAAATCTTGTGTCACCACAGGACAGCGGTAGACAATTCTATCTGGAATCCACCTACGTTCCTTCTTCTGCCACCGGCAGCGGTATCAACGCTCCTCACAACTCTGATACAGCCACTGTAACAATCTTCCCATTCATTGAGATTGTTGCACAACCATCAAACTCTACCACAATTCCAGACAGGACTTCCACCTTTAACATTGATGCAAGTCTCTCTGATGCCACATTTGATGAGGGTCTGTCATATCAATGGACACTGAATGGCAACACAGCGGTAGAAGGAACACAACAAGTAATTATTCCTGTCACGAGATTTACAGAGACATACTCGTCTGATGCCAGTATTACACTCCCAGAAGATGCACTTGATGTAGAGATTGAAGTCTCTGGTGCCTCAGGTGGAAGTGGTGGTACTGACGCCGGTGGAAGCGGAGGCGGTGGTGGTGCAGGTAGATATGGTAAATTTAGTTATCCAGATGGTGGAAGAACACTTCAATTCAAAGTAGGTAGAAGTGGTAATAGTGGTTCAAGTGGTAATCAGGGTGCCTATGGTTCTGGTGGTGCATCTAATGTAGCCGCCGGTGGTAGAGGTGGTGGTGCTGGTGGTAGTGGATGGTCCGGCGGTGGAGGTGGAGGCGGTGGTGCCTCAGGAGTTTATGATGAATCATTAGGTCGTTACACCATTGTCGCAGCTGGTGGTGGAGGAGGTGGTGGTGCATCTCTGGGTAGAAGTGGATCTGGTGGAAGTGGAGGAGGAACTTTCCAGGCAACTGTTGGATCGTTTAGTGTGAGTGGTGGTGCCGGTGGTGCAACTAAGAGTGGAGACGGTGCCGGCGGTGGCGGCGGTGGTGGTGGAGCCAACGGCGGTGGCGGTGGTCATGATGGTCAAGATAACTCCAGAGGTGGTGGAGGAGGAACAGGTGGTGATTCCAGATATGATGTCAGTATTATCAGTGAACTTGATGATAGATCGAGTTCTGGTAATGGATTTATTAAAGTTAAATATGATGTTCCCGCGGGAAGTAATTCCACAGGTATTACGAAAATTATCAATACCACTTTATCTGGTACTCAAACTGAAACACTGACAGCATCGACAGACACTGTAGGTATTCAAACTGTTGGATGTATCCTCACTCACCCAACTGCAACTAATTCACCACTGACGAGTGACACAGCATTGTTCTCTGCTATCTCTAATGAATTGTCATATCCCATTGTGGTTGAAGAGATTGGTGGATTGACGACGGCAACTATCGTCAATGTGGATCTATTCAATGGTGACTTTGAACTTAATACTGTTGGATCTGGTAATATTGAAAATGATGAGTTCACCAGTTACTATTCGTTCTATGCACCTGACAAAGATTTGACTGTAGAGGTTGATCTGTACGGAGGTAAAGGTTCATCTGTTGGTAGCTTCGTTGGAGGAGAGGGTGGATTCTCTCGTATCAGATTTACGATGGAAAGAAATGTTGAGTATGTGATTACTGGTCTGAATTCACTGATTGATACACCATTCCTATATCGTAAGGGTTCACTTATTGCATGTGTAGGTCAGGGTGGATCTGCCGGATCTACTGGTAACGGTGGATTTGGTGGTGGTATCGGTGTTTCAGGTGACAAAGGAAATGGTCGAAGAGGTGGTGAAGGTGGTGAATCAGTATCTGATGGTACACTTCCTAACACTGGAATCTTCGGTTCATTCTTTACCACAGCTACTGCAGTTGCACCTGACACAATTGCAACAAACCCAGATGGTGGTAGAACACTCCCCTGTCCATACGGTGTATATTGGAGAAACCAGGGTGTATCAGCCTGTTCTGATGTAGGAACCACACAATTCAGACTATCTGATGGAACTGTAGTTTCTAATACAGCCACCATCACCAGAGGTTACAAGGCTGGATACAGTATCATTGAAACTGCAGGTCTGGGAGAGGTAAATGGTGGTAACGGAGGTAACGGTGCCACTGGTGGACGAGGTGGTATTGGTGGTGATGGAGGTGGTGGAGCATCTGGTTACACCGATGGTTCTGTGACTGTCGTTTCATCCATTCTTGGTGGTAGTAACGCTGCTGCAAAGGTTGTTATCAGAATTGTTGAGTGATATAAATAACCATATAGGTGGATAGTGAAACCTTAGGAGACTAACTGTGGCTGTCAACAAGAATTTTGTAGTCAAAAATGGTATAGAGGTCAACGATGATCTACTCATCGCGGACTCTAGCCTAGGTAAAGTCGGTATTGGTTCCACTATTCCTACCACGACCCTTGACGTATTAGGTCAGGGTATCAAGGCACAGGATGGTCTGTTTACTGGAATCGTTACCGCAACACAAGAACTCAACGTGGGTTCTGGTGGTACGGTCATCACGGCACTTCAGACAGGCCTGATTGGACTTGGTACTGCTAGTCCTCAATATAACGCACACATTATTAATACAGGTAGTGGTTCAACTGCACTGTATGTGGACGGTGGCATCACAGCCACTGGATCACTTGGTGCTCTGGATGGATCAGTTACTAACAATCTAAGTATTGGTAGTCTGAACGTCACAGGTGTTGCAACCATCACTGGCATGGTTGACATCAACTCAGAAGGTGTTTATACACAGTTTGATGTTGTCAACAGTGGTTCTGGTGCATACCAGTTCAATGCAACTGGTATTGGTTTCACTCAGAACACAACCAATCCAACTCTGTATCTGAACAGAGGTCAACAGTATCAGTTTAACGTCAATGCATCAGGACATCCTTTCCTGATCAAGACCGCTGCTGGCACTGGGACAGGAAATCAATATGTTGATGGGGTCGTTAACAACGGTGCAGCAGTTGGAGTTGTAACCTTTAAGGTTCCTTTCAACTCACCCAATACACTTTATTATCAATGTCAAAATCACGCCGCTATGTTAGGTGTGATTATTGTTGATTCAGATGGAAACACTGGTATTCAATCTGGTGGCACACTTGTAGGTTCCGCATCTACAGTTAACTTCATCGGAACTGGGGTTACGGTATCAGTAGACTCATCGGGTGTCGCTGATGTCACTATTACACCAGGTGTTTCAATCGGACTCGCCATTGCTCTTGGCGGCTAATAAATATCACTAACACCCACAAAAACAATGGCAGAATCATTTGTAAACGCTCTAGCTAAATCGGCTGGAATTGTCACGACGAGTACTAATTGTTCGGTTGGAATCACATCCACAGTGATTGCGGGTGTTTCCACGGTGAACCTTGCAGTCGGTTACCTAGTTAACAACCCTAACTTCCGTGGTGGAACTAAGGTTGTGTCGATTGATAGCACCTCACAGGTTACGGTTGATAGAAATTCAACGAACACAGCTGCAATCAACAATCAGACTTTGAAGTTTATGGGTCCTACAGCGGCCTATACTTCACCTACGGCCACTAAGTCAATTCTAATTGGTGGTACCTTCGCTAATCTCACAGCTAACAGTGTTAATCTCACAGTTGAAATTGTAACTGGTGTGACATCGACAACCATTGCAAATGACATTCCTGTTCCCACTGGAAGTTCCTTTGTTATTAGTGACGCTGGTAAGACAATCATGGCTGGAGGAGATGTAATCAACATCTACTGTGACACAGAAAACGCAATCGACGGAACACTCGGGATTCTCCAGGGGGTTAACTGATGGCAGATAGAAGCGGATATATCGGAAGAGCACCGAGTGACAGTTCAGTCACGATTGCTCGTCAAACAAACGTCACAACTGGTATTCAAACCACATTCGTATTCAACGCGGGATATGATGTTGGTTATCTTGACGTTTTTATCAATGGCACAAAACTTATCAATTCCACTGACTTTGTCGCCACAGACACTCAGAATGTCACTCTAACTGTTCCTGCTCAAAGTGGAGACTCTCTTGAGTTTGTAGCTTACAAAGCTTTTAATCTAAGTAGAGTGATTACAGAGTCCTCAGGACTGACAGTCAATGGAGATGTATCTGTTACTGGTAATGTTACTGGTAACGGTTCAGGAATGTCTGGAATCGTTACAACCCTTACCGCTGGTAACAATATCCAACTGGATGGTTCAAATGGTTCTGTGACCATCACTGGTCTTGCCAGTACTGATGTCATCGTATCAGAAAGAGTACTTGTTCAAGGAATCACTACATCTACAGGTGGTCTTAGAATTGGAACAGGTGGCACAGTTGGTCCTGTTGCATCAGGTGTCGTAACATATTTTGGTGATGGTTCACAACTGACTGGAATTACAGCGGGTGCTACATTGTCTGCTGGTTCTGGATCCCAGAGAATTGTACTTACCAGTTTGAACTCTGGTACAATGACATCTGCAGCCACAGATGCAGAACTAACTTATAATTCAACAACTGACACATTGAGTGTCGAGAATATTTCTATTGGTGGAACTTTAACGTATGAAGATGTCACTAATGTAGATTCTGTTGGTGTTGTTACCGCAAGATCTGGAATTAGAGTTGGCACTGGTGGAACTGTAGGTCCTGTAGGATCTGGTATTGTTACATACTTCGGTGATGGATCACAACTAACTGGTATCAGTGCTGGTGGCATTTCTACAACAGCAGCGTCACCAAACGCAAACACAACAGTTACACTGAATCTCAGTAACGCTCAACATCATGAGCTTACGTTGACAGCAGGTATTACAACTATCACTACAACAGGTGGTGCATTTGGTGAATCACACTCAGTAGTATTGATTCAACCCTCATCAGGTATCACAACTGTAAGTTTCAGTGATTTCTTCTTGTTCCCATCTGGTGCTGATCCAGCATTTTCACAGGGAAATGGAAAGATTGATTTAGTATCCTTCATGGTGAAGAGAGTCGGAGCAGCAGGAACACAATTACTAGCATCTGCTGGTCTTAATTATCAGTAGGAGGAAAAATAGATGCCCGTACAACCAAGAGCTAGTCTTCAGGCTGGACTTCATAGCCAACCTGTTGGCCAGGCGGTTATTGATGGTAGTTTAAAATTTGATGGATCTAATAATGGTGCATATCTCAAGAGAACTCCAACTTCTGCGGGAAATCGTAAAAGGTGGACCTGGAGTGCTTGGTTAAAGAGATATAAATTTGCTGATGATAATACATATCATATTCTCTTTTCTACACGAGAAAGTAATAGTAATAGACATTACATATCATATAATGCTGATGTTGCTGATGAACTCTTCACCTATGACCATACCAATAATAATAATAAAATAGCACAAACCAATGCCAAATATAGAGACATTGGTTGGTATAATGTAGTAGTTGTCTATGATACCCCCAATAGTGATGGTGGACAAAGATTAAAGTTTTTCATTAATGGTGTTGAAAACGACGACTGGGGTTCTTATCAAACCAACGGTCAAAATTTTGAAGGATTAATAAACTCAGTTACTGAACATAGATTAGGTGCTGAACCCAACGCACCTGGATATTTCTATGGGAGTATGTCTCAGGTCTATTTCATTGACGGAGAAGCACTTGGACCTGAAAACTTTGGATTCACTGATCCACTAACAAACACCTGGAGACCTAAACAATACACTGGGGATTACAACGTTGCACCCCAAGTTGGATACATGTATAGTGACTTTGGATATGGTGATTTCAATTCCTCCAATCCAAAGGAGAATGCGTTTGATGGTAGCACATCAACAAGGGCAGAACCTCATGATAATGACACGGTATACTTTGATTTCTCACATGTGAATCCTAGTGGGACATTACTTAACTATGATGGAAACGCAAGTCTTCCCACTTACCTGAATCAAGGTAATCTTGCTGCCCAAGATGGACTTCGTAATAATCCCATCTATCATGCATTTGATGGTAGTAACTCGACTTATTGTGATATGACCTATCTCAATAATCAGTATTCTAGATTGACCTTTGCAAATCCCATTACCAATGTAACTAACATCACCCTTGGATATGATGGAGAAGGTGATCCTGGATACAACGGTGGAAGTCATGTTGGCGGTACATCATTTAATGGTAGTAGACAATCCATTCAAGTTTATAGTGGAGCTGCAATCACCTTAAACAACCTTGATTTTATCTCTCGACCTGGTAATGGTGTATGTCGTCTTTATGATGTAACCATTACAACAACAACACAATCAGCGACAAAACTCACATTGGATGGAGGAGTCTCTGTAAGTAGTAGTCTTGAAGTTTACACGGGCACAGCAGGAAGTCCTGGTGGTAACGCCTTCACTGTGAATGGATCAAATTATGGTAGTAGTATTCCTAATACTAATTGGTATACTGTTAGTGGAGTTTCAAAATTAAAAAACATTGCAATGTACCACGCTAGTGGTAGTTATTCAGTAGAATTGTTTGCTGTAAGAGTTGATGGTAGTATATTGACAGATGGAACTCCTGCAACTGGAGTTAATAGTTTCTATCTTCCGTTGGATGGAAACTCACCAATCGGTCAGGATAGATCTGGAATTGGAAATGACTGGACACCAGTAAAATTTGGTAATACTAACAAAATAGATTCTCCAGATTTGACGGGAGGGACTCCAATTCTCAACACAAATGAAGCAGGAACTGTTGCACTTCCTGGACATAAAACTGACCCTAATGCTTCTAATTTAGTTGTTGCACTGCCAATGGTGGGTGGGGAAGGAGGAACTACTTTCAATGATATTGCTTACCGTATTAAAGGTAGCGGAAGTTCCAAGTCATTCACTGCATTTACTGGTAATAGTGATGGCGGTGGCACGACCAGCACCAGAGGTTCTGTTTTATATGGTAGTAGTTTCTATACAACAAGAGGTGCAACAAACGCTAATGCTGGTGACTACATTGAGAGAACTGGTGATAGTGATTTAAGTATGGGAACTGGTGATTATTGTATTGAATTTTGGTATCACCCATATGAATACACCACTAATGATGTATTGATTGATACTAGACACCCAACTACTAATTGGCCTAATGATAGCAATGGCATCATGATTTATGTGAACGCCAATGGAGATGTTGCGATGGTTAGTAATGGTGTTCAGATCAGTGGATCTGGTGTCGTTGGTAAAAATCAAGACAATCATTTTGCTCTCACTAGAGAAGGAACGACTGAAAGATTATTCGTAAATGGTAATCTGATTGGAACTGCCACAGGTAGAAATAACGATTACAACAGAGATCGTTTACACCTTGGTTCCTCTGCTCCAAATGGTGAGGGTTCTAGTGGATATTATAATGACCTTAGAGTTTATAAAGGAGTTGCCAAATATACTTCTTCTTTTAAAGTAGGTTCACCAAACCCAACTGTTATCCCAGACACTCCAACAGGTGTTACACCTAGTAATCTCACTAGAGTAATTGATGGTGCTGTGAGTTTTGATGGTAGTGGTGATAGTTTACAAGTTCCTTATAGTGCTGATTGGAATTTAGGTACAACTTGGACGATAGAAGCTTCCATTTATTTAAATGCTATTAGTAATGGATATAGTATTATTGCTAGTCAACACACTGGTGGTAATGCGGGAACTAAATGGATGTTTGCCGTTGCTGGAACAGGAAATGGAACTGCTTCATATAGAAAAGGATTAGAATGGTATAGCAGTGGTGGACAAATTAATTCATCAGGAAACCCAGTTATTGATGTTGGTAAGTGGTATCATGTTGCTATTTCTTGTAATAGTGGAACTGCCACAATGTATGTGGACGGACAGAGTGTTGGTTCTGGTTCAGTAGGAACAATACCAACTACTTCAGATCCATTGTATATTGGACATAATAGTCAAAGTGGAAATGAACTTAATGGATTTATCAGCAATCTGCGTATTGTCAAAGGAACCGCAGTTTACTCTGGTAATTTCACACCACCATCAGCACCACTCACAAATGTAACCAACACAAAACTTCTGTGTTGCCAGTCTACAGTTGAACCAGGAGGTGCTGCAGTAGCACCACTTATTAGTGGTATTAACAATGGGACGCAGTGGAGTAAGTATCTTACAGGTGCTGGTGGATTCCAATCAAGTTATCCAGCAACTAAAGCATTTAATGGCACTGCATCTGCATCAGAAACTTCTAGATCAACAAACGCCGGAGAAACACAAACTTTTGCACCTCCTTCTGGAATACCATATTCCAGTAAGGTAGAGGTTTGGACTTGGTATCAGGGTAATGTGAGTTTGAATGGTGGAAGTAATGTTGCTGTTTCTGATGATCAAGATTGGAGAACAATAGCCACTGGTTCTGGTACTCTCAATAGTCTGGCTTTTATTGGTAACTCCGGTAATAACATATATCTTGCTGGCATAAGAATTGATAGTACAACTATCTTGGTTGATCCGATATCACCAAACGATAATGTATCAGCAACCAACTTCAACCCAATCACCACTGATATCAACACAAATCGTGGACAAGAAAGTGGTTATGCTACTTTAAATCCATTTAATATGCATAACACCAATAACTCGCTTTCAAATGGAAATTTAGAGTTTACAACTTCTGGCAGTGACGGAGGATTGCAGGAATCAACCATAGGTATGTCGTCAGGGAAATTTTATTTTGAAGTTGTTTATACTCGCTCAGATCAAGGGCAATTTGCGGGTATCCGTAAGCCTGGCGCTCGCAACTACAACAACTCTTATATTTACACTGGAACTGCTAACAAATACACAGACGGAGGAAGTGGTACAGGCTACGGAGCCACCCTGGCGCATGGTGATATTATCGGCACTGCCTTCGATGCTGATAATGGAACATTAGAGTTTTTCAAAAATGGTCAAAGTCAAGGCCAAGCCTTCAGCGGCATTTCTGGCACTTATTCATTCTTTGTAGGTTCATTTGGTGGTCCTCCTACAGGTATCGTAAACTTTGGACAAAAACCCTTCAAGTTCCCACCACCTGATGGTTTCCAACCACTGAACTTTGCTTCAGCGACTCCAGAGACTGTAGTTCCAACTCCTGAAAAGTTCCAGATTGCTAATGCCTATAGTGCAACTGGTGGTAATCAAATCATTACCACTGGATTCAAACCAGACCTGATTGTTAGTAAAACAAGAAATCAGAGTTACGCTTGGGATTGGGAAGATATTGTTCGTGGTGGTGGATTCAAGTTAAGATCCAATACCAATGATAGTTCAACCGATTACTCCTCAAATGCTCCAATTAGAGAATGGAGAAGAGATGGAGTTAGATGTAGCACTAATATGAATGGAACATATAGTGGAGGTGGTTCTACAAATAGTGTATCATACGCTTGGGTTGCAGGTGGTAATGAAATTCCTAATTATGGTGCTATATCTTTTGATGGTAATGGTGATTATCTCACTCTTGCATCAACCAATGCATTCCGTGGACATGCTGGATACACGATTGATGGTTGGGTCTACGTTATAGGAGCTCCGGCAAATAATAACGGATATATCATCTTTGATACTGGTAGTGGTGGAAGTGATCCAGAACTTAATGTTTTGGCTGATGGTAGTGGAAACATTCAATTGTATGATTCACTTTCCAACAACGCCAACTGGAATGGTGGTGCACCATATATGCAACGATACAGATGGCATTACTTCAAACAAACCGTGGATGGAACATCTGCAACTGATGCTGCTGCTGTCAATAAACTTTATATTGATGGACAACTTGGAGTACAAAATACAGTAAACTTGAGCAATAGAACTTCATCTTCTACAGCAGCGATTGGAGGAAGAACAAATGGTACAGTTCTTGCAACCATGATCTTATCCAACTTGAGATATAGAAGTATTGTTGATAACTCAACTGATATTCCAACAAAACCATTCACCAGTGATTCGGACACTGTTCTTCTTTGTTGTAATCAAATAGCACCTAGTAGTGGTAATGCAGATCCAGCAGCCTCAACTACAACACCATCGACTATTACGAAACAGGGTAATCCTGGAAACGCAAACATCGACATTTTTGGTAGATTTACTAAAGATGGTGTTCAGTACTCAAGTGCGTCTGCAGCTGGACTCGCCACTGGTGGATCAAACATCACTCCAACAGCTGCCTCTATCGGAACCAAGACAGGATTTAGTATTGTCACATGGAATACTGAATCGTTGAGTGGAACTAAGAGTTTGGATACTGGACTCGGCAAAAAACCTGATTTTGTCATCACTAAAGTACTTGATCAGGCAGATGATTGGTTGACATTCCATAAAGGAATTTCTTCAACTGAATCTTTTATTTTGAATGGAAATCGTGCTAAACTATCAAATGCAGCGTACGCTCACACATTCAATGATGATGGAACAATTAGTGATTTGGTTGTTGGTAATCCAAACTGGTTTATCTCTAATAGAACTTATATCTTCTATTCCTGGTGTGACATTCCTGGCAAACAGAAATTTGGATCTTATGAGGCTAATAATAATGCAAATGGCCCATTCGTCTATTTGGGATTCAAGCCGGCAGTCTTGTGGGTGAAACGTGCTGATGACACTGGTAGTTGGTATGTCTTAGATAATAAAAGGGATGAGTATACCAATAGGGTATACAGAAGTGTAAATGTAAACAGTAATAGCACGGAGGATAGTTCTACAGGTTCTTCCGACTACCTTGATTTCCTTTCAAACGGATTCAAAGCTCGTATAGCCGAAGGTAGTATTAATGGTAGTGACACATATGTCTACTGTGCGTGGGCAGAACAACCAACATTCAACTTGTACGGTGCTCAGTCCAACGCAAGATGACCTAAATAACTAAAAAGTTGTAGCTGAGATGTCTAGAGCTAGAGATTTATCAAAATTAGCAAATCCAAGTGTCTTTAGTGTTGACACCAGCAACAACGTTGGTATCAATAGTGAAACTCCAGACGCTAAACTTGATGTTGTTGGTGTCGTAAGTGCTACTGAATACTATGGTGATGGTTCAAACCTGACTGGTATTGTGGCTGGTGCCACTTTGTCAGGTTCTTCTGGAACACAGAGACTTGTTGTCACTGGTCAAACCACTGGCAGTATGACGGCGGCAGCAACCAATTCCGACCTCACATACGCCACAGGGACTAACACACTGAGTGCTACTACATTCTCTGGTACTCTACAAGGTAACGCTACTGGACTTCAGGGAACTCCAAGTATTACCGTTCAGGACATCACAGCTGAACAAATCTCTATCGCTGGTACAATCTCTTACGAGGATGTAACCAACGTCAACTCTGTTGGTATCATCACGGCCAACAAGGGTATTAAGGTACCCGACTACGGTGTCACAGTTACTGGTATTGTCACAGCAACATCATATAGAGGTGATGGATCACAACTGACTGGTATTTCAGCTGGTATTACGACAGATGCACAAACACCCACGAACACAGTTGTCACTCTTAATCTCTCTAATCAGGACCACAAACTTACTGTTACAGGCATCACAACAATCACTGTAAGTGGTGGCACAGAAGGTGACAGTCATACAGTTAGATTGATTAACTCTGGTATCGCAACTGTAGGATTCAGTACTTACTTCCTGTTCCCATCAGGTTCAACACCAGTATTCCCCACGGCAGACGGGGCTATTAGTCTGATGTCATTCACGGTAAATAGGGTAGGAGCCGCAGGAACTCAACTGTTGGCTGGTGCCGCACTTAACTTTAGCTGAGGAGATAGGTAAATGGGAAGTTTTGTTCCTCAGGTTATCACCGAGACGAAGGCGTCAGGTGCTCAGGTTATTGATGGTAGTTTGAAGTTTAAGAGAACAAGTGATAGTTATAATACATATCTAGAAAGAACCTTCACTAATGGAAATTCCAAGAAATGGACTTGGAGTGCATGGGTAAAAAGAGATGATATTACATCCACTAATAGAATATTTGGTGGAAATACAGGAAATACTACTGATGCTGATTATACTACTGTCATGTTTAATGACAGTTTAAGAATTGGTGCTTATA
>Ga0209645_1001113_pt1 | contig 13630 bp, 25 predicted proteins | sample ETNvirenome_6_30_FD_184070 | JGI IMG/M metagenome (GOLD analysis project Ga0209645, IMG submission 184070) | Marine viral communities from the Pacific Ocean - ETNP_6_30 (SPAdes) (version 2) | ecosystem: Environmental > Aquatic > Marine > Oceanic | place: Pacific Ocean | collected 2013-06-19
AAAATACGATGAGTTACAAAAAATACCTGTTGAAAAGTTTATGGGGGGTGAAATATCAAAACTTTTAGATCAAGGAGTGATAAAAAAAGTAGACCCTAAAACCAAAAATTCAGGTGGTTCAAGAGGTTCAGGAAAGTTTAAATTTGCAAAAAAAGTAGATGCACCAAACAGCGTAGTTAAAGTAGTTGGTGGTTCTCCTAAAAAATCATCTTTTGGAGACATAGCAGGAATACAAGTTGTAAAAAAAATGCAATCGTTTCCTATGGAAAAATTTTCAACAGGTGGAGACGTTTCTGTAAAAAGAAAGAAGAAAAACTCTATTGACGGTTGTGCAATTAAGGGATATACAAAAGGGAGAAGATAGGTATGGCAGAAAGCCCACCACCAGTATCTTTAGTAGAAAGAGTTACTGACGATCCAAAAGTAGAGGACGCTCAAACAGATTTAGAAATTGAGATGCCTGCTGCAACATTTAAGACCGACATTCCAGACGGTATTGAAATTGAAATGACAGAAGACGGTGGTGTAACGATTGATCTAGACCCCACTGCTGAAAACAATCCAATGACTGGAGAGTTTTACAGAAACCTTGCAACAGAAATCGATGACAGTGAATTAGGTCGATTATCTTCTGATTTAGTCAGTGAGTATGATGCAAACAAGTCTTCTCGTAAAGATTGGGAAGATGCGTATGCTAATGGATTAGAACTCCTTGGATTTAATTACGAAGAGCGTACCCAACCTTTTAGAGGAGCAACAGGGGTAACGCATCCATTGTTAGCTGAAGCAGCCACACAGTTTCAAGCTCAAGCATTTAATGAATTATTACCTCCAATGGGTCCAGTTAGGACAACCATTATGGGGACTCCAACTAAAGAGAAAGAAGAACAAGCTAAAAGAGTTCGAGAGTTTATGAATTACTACATGACAAACGTCATGGAAGAATATACTCCAGAGTTTGACCAGATGTTATTTTATCTCCCATTGGCAGGATCAACTTTCAAGAAAGTTTATTATGATGACGGTATGGAAAGAGCGGTTAGTAAGTTTGTTCCAGCAGAAAATCTCGTTGTGCCTTATGAAGCTAATGATTTAGATACTTGCCCAAATATTACGCAAGTTGTCAGAATGGATTTAAATGAGCTTCGTAAAAAACAAATTAGTGGTTTTTATAGAGATATCCCCGTGCATCCTGCACAGAACCCAACTGATAGTGTGTCCAATGAAATTGATTATATTGATGGCGTTCAGCCTAGTAATATTGACTATGACTGTACATTGCTTGAATGTCATGTTGATTTAGACCTCAAAGGTTATGAAGATAAAGATGAGAATGGGGAACCAACAGGAATTAAAGTGCCCTATGTTGTCACAGTAAGTGAAGACAATGGTCAAATTCTATCAATAAGAAGAAACTACAAGGAGGATGATCCACAAAAGAGAAAGATACAATATTTTGTGCATTACAAGTTTCTTCCCGGCTTTGGATTTTATGGATTAGGTTTAATTCATACCATTGGTGGACTCTCCCGAACTGCCACAGCAGCCTTGAGACAACTCATAGATGCAGGTACGTTATCAAATCTACCCGCAGGATTCAAAGCTCGGGGACTTCGTATTAGAGATGATAGTGACCCACTACAACCCGGTGAGTTTAGAGATGTAGACGCACCCGGTGGAGCGATTCGTGATAGCTTGATGCCATTACCATTTAAGGGACCAGATTCAACACTGTTCCAATTACTTGGTTTTGTGGTTCAGGCAGGACAAAGATTTGCAACCATTACTGATTTAAAAGTAGGAGATGGTAATCAACAAGCAGCCGTTGGTACAACCGTTGCAATGTTAGAGCAAGGCACAAGAGTTATGAGTGCCATACATAAGAGATTACATTATGCAATGAAGCAAGAGTTTAAACTACTTGCAAAAGTAATGTCGGAGTATTTACCACAAGAATATCCTTACAGTATTGAAAACGCAGAGCAATCTGTTATGGCATCGGATTTTGATGATAGAGTGGATATTATTCCTGTCTCAAATCCAAACATATTTTCTCAAGCACAGCGTATTGCTTTAGCTCAAACACAAATGCAATTAGCTGCTCAAGCACCTGAACTACATAACATGTATGAAGCTTTCAGAAGAATGTATGAAGCACTAGGTGTCAGAGATATTGATAAGATTCTTAGAGCACCATCATCAGATGAGCCAATACCAAAAGACCCTGCTCAAGAAAACATTGATGCACTAGAAAACACAGAGTTAAAAGCTTTTGAAGGACAAGACCACGATGCCCACATTATGGCACACTTAGTTTTTGGTTCTTCTCCATTAGCCTTAGCTAGTCCAAAGGTAGCGATTGATTTACAAAAGCACGTTATGGAACATGCTAAACTTAAAGCACAAGAGCAGACAATGATATTGTTCATGCAACAGAATCAAGGTCTATCTCCAACTGAAGATCAGATGATTGAGTATGAAGCAATGACAGCACAGATTATTGCTCAAGAAATGCAGAATGTGAAGATGTTAAGTGCACAGATTGCAGGTGGTGGAGAGCAAGGTGCTGACCCTGTTGTTGCTCTGAAACAGCAAGAATTAGGTATTAAACAGCAACAAGCTCAAGCAGATGCTTTAAATGACCAAGCGAAGATTCAACTTGAAAGACAGAAGATGGCAGAAAGGGCTAGACAGTTTGATGAAAGAATAGATAGTCAAACGAATATTGCTAGAGAAAGAATACAAGCTACCAATCAAAGAGAAATGATTAAACAACGGAATAAAGGAAAATAGTTATGTCAAAAGTTAAAATTTTAGGTGCACCAATACAAGAGCCACCAGCTCCAAGTAAAGTTGCTGAAATTCAAGGACAAGGATCAATACCCTATGCACAATGTATCGAAGAAGCTACACCAAATACGGCAGTCGGTAAGAAAGTTACTGGACAAAAGCGAGGAATGGGTGCTGCTCTCCGTTCTGGGCGTTATACTAGTTGTTGAGAAAAAAATAGATGCCTTTATTGAGTGGATCATCGGAAAAAACGATAAGTAAAAATATTAAAAAACTTATTGGAGAAGGATATAAACAAAAACAAGCTGTAGCTATTGCATTATCTAATGCAGGAAAAGGGAAGAATGGCAAAAAAACTAGAGCCTGAAAGTCGCTATAACGAGTTTGATTTAAATCACGATGGCACAGTGGACGATGCAGAAATAGCAAAGTCAAAAGAAATGATAGAGCTTGAGTTACGAGAAGAAAAAAGTCACGCTCAAAAACAGATGTCTTGGACAGCCATTGGTAGTATGATTGCTTTTACCCTTTTGTTATTTTTACCCCTTGTTTCAGAAACAAGAGTAGCAGCATTAGCTGATTTATTAGGATTATTTTATTTAGGACAAGCATCCATTGTAGGTTTTTACTTTGGAGCAACAGCGTATATGAGTAGGTCACGATAATGGATTTAGCACCACAATTTAGTATGCCCATGCAGATGCCAACGGTAAATCAACCGATGATGGCACAACCACAAATGCCACAACCACAACAAACAATGGAGCAAAGGTTAGGTTCGTTGGAAGAAAAGTTTTCTGGACTAACTAACCGATTAGATAAGTTAGGTAGCTTACAAACAGGAGTATTTAATCAAGAGAATACTCAACAGCCTTCATTTTATGGTAATTACCCACAAATGTATTTACCAAAAGAAAACCAATACTATCAACAACAAATGATGAATCGCTATATGCCACCCGTTTATGGTTATCCATTTCAGGGTTCTTTTAGTTCTGGTATAGGTGGATTCTTACCCTTTTTCTAGGAGATAACATGTTAAAAAGTTTGATTGGTCCCGTGGCAGGATTGTTGGATAAGTTTATCGAAGATAAAGACCAAAAGAATCAATTAGCCCACGATATTGCTACAATGGCACAAAAACATGCCCATGAAAGCAATATGGCACAAGTAGATGTGAATAAATCAGAAGCACAGCATCGCAGTATTTTTGTTGCAGGATGGAGACCTTTTATTGGTTGGGTATGTGGGGTAGCTCTAGCTTATCACTTTATTTTGTATCCTATTGTTGTTTTTATTCTAGCAAGTTTTCCAACAGAAGCTTTTACGATAGATCAATTACCTAAATTTGATATGGATAGTTTGATGACTGTATTGTTAGGTATGTTGGGATTAGGTGGATTAAGAACTTTTGAAAAAAGTAAAGGATTAACTAAATGAGTTTTAAATTATCACAAAGATCACTAGACCGATTAGATAGTGTAGACCCAGACTTAATTAAAGTCGTAAAGTATGCTATAGGTGTTACCAAAGTAGATTTTGGTGTTATCGAAGGTGTTAGAACACTAGAAAAACAAAAAGAACTTGTAGCAGCGGGTGCATCAAAAACAATGAACAGTAAACACTTAAAAGGTTTAGCTGTTGATCTGATGGCATATGTTGGTGGAAGAGGATGTTGGGAACTAAAGGTTTATGATGATATTGCTGATGCAATGAAACAAGGAGCTATTGAATATGGTGTACCGATTGTTTGGGGAGCATCTTGGCATATTAGAAACATTGCTGATTGGGAAGGTACTATGGAAGAAGCAATGAATGATTATATTGATACAAGGAGAAAAGAAGGTAAAAGACCATTTATTGATGGTCCACACTTTGAAATAAATTCCAATTTAGTATAAGATATGGTATTCTTTTATCTTTTATTGTAAGAATACTCTGATATGAGCGAAATTGACTTTGTACAGTTTGTGCAAAAGAAGATAAAAGAAAGACGAAGTAGTGTTTTAGATGTATTAGAACACAATGGAGTCAAAAACATGGAGCAGTATAGGGAACTTATGGGGGAACTTACTGCATTAAATTACCTTTCGCAGGAACTCTCGAGCCTGCTGGATAAACAGGAGCAATTTGATGACTGATAAAAAAGAGAACGTAGCAACCCTATACAAACCTAAAGAAGAAGTCGTTCTAGACCCTTCTGAAGTTACCGATAGTCTTTTAGAGCGTATGCCTAGTCCAACTGGATGGCGTATTTTGGTATTACCTTACAGAGGTAAAGCCACGACAGAAGGTGGTTTGCATATTCCAACACAAGTTTTAGATGATACACAGATACAAACAGTCGTTGGTTATGTTTTAAAACTAGGAAACTTAGCTTATAAAGATGAAGAAAAATTTCCCAACGGTGGATGGTGTAAAGAAAAAGATTGGATTATCTTTCCTCGATACGCAGGTTCTAGATTCCGTATAGATGGGGGAGAAGTTAGATTATTAAATGATGATGAAGTTTTAGCATCAATTAAAAACCCTGATGACATTGTTAGCTTTTAGAGGATAAAAAATGGCAGAAATACAGACAGACGATAAACAAGTAGAGTTAGAATTGGATACCAATGAAGACACTGAAGTTGAAGTTAAGGAAGATGAGAAGACATCTAAAAAAACTACTAAGATTCAATCAAAAACTAAAAAAGACACTGAAGAGAAACCTGAAGTTGAGGTGGAGAAACCTCAAAAGAAAGATGAGCACGATCAGTATACCGACTCTGTTCAGAATCGCATTAATAAGCTTACGAAAAAAATGCGTGAAGCTGAAAGGCAGAGGGAAGAAGCGATACGTTACGCTCAACAAGTCCAAGACGAATCGAGTCAAATCAAACAAAGGCTCAAAAGTTTAGACCAAGGTTATATGACCGAATACGGTGGTCGTTTAGAAGTGGAGCAAAAACAAGTTGAAGCTGATCTCAAAAGAGCTGTAGAGCTTGGAGATGCGGACGCTACTGTTTCTGCTCAACAAAGACTTACTCAACTTGCCGTGGCTAAGGATAGATACGACCAAGCTAAAGTTGCTCAACAACAAAGAGAAGAGCAGGAAAAGCAACAAGAAGAGCAACAGCCTGTTTATCAGCAACCCCAAACTCAACAGCAACAAGCTCCTAAAAAAGCTGACCCAAAAGCTGAGGATTGGGCATCTAGAAATAAGTGGTTTGGTCAAGATGAAGCAATGACTTATGCTGCTTTTGGTATTCATAAAAGATTAATTGAGGACGAAGGATTTGACGGCAAGTCCGATGAATACTATAATGAGTTGGATAGGAGACTCAGAGATAGGTTTCCAAGAGAATTTGATGGTGATGTCGAAAGCGAGACACCACCTAAAAAAGTTACTCAGTCTGTGGCGGGTGTTTCCCGTTCATCGACTGCACCAACGTCTAGTGGACGCAATCGAAAGGTTAGACTCACCCCTAGCCAAGTGCAAATAGCCAAAAAGTTGGGTGTGCCGTTAGAAGAATACGCAAAATACGTTAGAAACTAAGGAGAAATGATATGACAGCAAAGACAGATACAAAAAAATTTGAAGGGATAGCACGATCTCCTAGAACGAATTCTTCTAGAGAAAAGACAGCCAAAAGAAAACCATGGGCTCCACCATCTATGTTGGATGCTCCCCCTGCACCAGAGGGTTTTAAACATCGTTGGATACGAGCAGAAGTAAGAGGTTTTGATGACCGCAAAAATATTTCTGCAAGAATTCGAGAAGGTTATGAACTTGTTCGAAGAGATGAGTATCCAGATTTTGAAGCTCCAGTAATTGATTCAGGGAAATTTGAAGGGGTTTTCGGTGTTGGCGGATTAGTTTTAGCTCGTATACCTTTAGAAACAGTGAAGGAAAGGTCTAATTATTTTGCACAGCGAAATACAGACCAACAAAACGCTGTTGACCAAGATATGATGAGAGAAAATGCACATTCAACAATGACGATCAGTAAACCTGACCGTCAAAGTCGAGTTACCTTTGGGGGAGCTCGAAAAGATTAACTTATTTATGGAGAAGATTTAAATGGCAAATCAAGATACTTCGTTTGGTCTTCGTCCAATAGGTCTAAATGGCAGTGCAACAAATTCAACTGGGGTAACTCAGTATGAAATTGCAAACGACAATACAAATGCTATTTATCAGTATTCACCTGTAATACCTTTAGCGGCAGGTGTAATTGATATTGTTGGTAATGCAAACGGTGGTACTGTTCCGTTTTTAGGTGTCCTAATGGGCGTTGAGTATGTGGATTCAGCTTCTAAGAAGACTGTTTTCAAAAATTATTGGCCGGGGTCTAACAACGTAAGCGTTGACACAAATTTTCCTGTCAAAGCTTTTGTTACTGACAACCCTAATCAGTTATATATGGTAGCTGCTGATGAGTCTGTTACAAACAGAGCAACAGCACTAGCTGACGTATTTTCTAACTGTTCTTTAGCTACAGCTACTTCTGGTTCTACCAGTAACGGTCGTTCTACTGGACAATTAGATATTAGTACAGCCGCTACAACAGCAACTCTTGCTATGAGAATTGTCGGATTAACTACAGATGTAGCTAATCTTGACTATGACGCAGCAGGCGTTAATTTTGTAGTGCGATTTAACTTCCACTTTAATTCACCTGCTTCTAGTTCTGATTCACAGTCTACAGCAGATTCAACTGGTATTTAGGAAAGGATAAACTATGGCTATTTCAAGAGCACAATTAGCGAAAGAGCTGGAGCCGGGTCTAAATGCCTTATTTGGACTTGAGTACGATCGCTATGATAACGAACACGCTGAAATCTTTGATGAAGAGTCTTCAGACCGTGCTTTCGAGGAAGAGGTAATGCTTTCTGGATTTAGTACCGCACCTGTTAAAGGTGAAGGTGGTGCTATATCTTTTGACGATGCACAAGAAACTTACACCTCTAGATATACACACGAGACAATTGCATTAGCTTTCAGTATTACTGAAGAAGCAATTGAGGATAACTTGTATGACAGACTTGCGTCTAGATATACAAAAGCCCTTGCTCGTTCAATGTCACAAACAAAGCAGATTAAAGCTGCAGCAATTTTAAACAATGCGTTTGATACTACTTTCCCTGTTGGGGACGGTGCTGCTCTTTGTTCATCTGCTCACCCTTCTTTGTCTGGTAACCAAAGAAATCAATTAGCTACTGCTGCTGATTTGAATGAAACTTCACTTGAGCAAATGTTGATTGATATTGCTGGTCTTACAGACGAAAGAGGTCTAAAGATTGCGGTTAGAGGAACAAAACTAATTGTTCCTAAAGAGTTGCAATTTATTGCTGAAAGAGTTTTAAACTCTACTCTAAGACCGGGAACAGCAGACAATGATGTAAACGCTATGAAGTCAATGGGTATGTTACCTGACGGAGCGGTTGTAAACCACTTCTTGACTGACACAGATGCTTACTTCATTAAGACTGACGCTCCTAACGGCTTTAAATTATTCCAAAGAACTCCTATCAGAACTGCCATGGAAGGCGATTTTGATACAGGAAACATGAGGTTTAAAGCTAGAGAAAGATACAGTTTTGGTGTATCTGACTGGAGAGCAGTTTTTGGTACTGCTGGAGCATAACCAAATCAGGGGGTGTAAAAACCCCCTATTTTCTAGGATTTTTTCTTTGTTAACTGACCTAGCAGACGTTGTAGAGATAACAAAGGCAAACCTTCTACAAAAGGAAATGTAATGGCTAATACTACTTTCTCAGGTCCTATTAAAGCCGGGACTATCAAAAACACAACAGGTACTACTGTTGGAACAGATGTTAAAAACGTAGGTTTTGTTAAGATGGCACAAACTGCTTCTTGGACACAATCTACAACTGCTGCGGATACAGGTATTGTTGTCCCAGCTAACTCTCAAGTCGTAGACGTACAGATTTATATTACTACTGCGTGTGATGCAGCTAATATTAGTGTTGGAACAAGTTCTACTTCTACTGAATTATTTACTGCTTTAGCTGCAGGTACTGCTGCCAATGTAATTTTACACGGTTCTGATGGAACGGTTACAGACGCTGATACTTGGGTTGATATTGGTACTTCTGATTTACCTATTTATATTGACTTTTCAGCAGGAACTTCTGGAGTAGGATACATAACTGTAGAATATATTCAGAATATTAATAACGCTTAATAAGGAGTGAAAGATGGCATTATCTGATGTAATTGCCGTAACTAGAACTTCTGACGGAACTATTTTTGGTGGTAGGGCTAGAGTAAAACAGTTAGTAGTACATACTTCTGGCTCTGGTTCCCCTGCAGTAGTTTTAAAAGATGGAGGTTCTGGTGGCACAACAAAGCTATCCTTAACTTACACCACAAGCGATGTACATTCGTTAAATATTCCTGAAAACGGAATATTGTTTGAGACAGACGTATATTTAGATTTAACTGCTTGTGATGGTGTTACTGTGTTCTTTGCTTAATTAAGTGGCAAAAAAAGTAAATAAAAAGAGTATGCCTTGTAATAAACCAAGGCGTACCCCTTCGCACCCTAAAAAATCTCATATAGTAAAATCTTGTTATGACGGAAAAGAAAAAATTATCCGTTTTGGACAACAAGGTAAAAAAGTTGGGAAAGTGTCAGGTACTGCGGGTAAGCCTAAAAAAGGTGAATCAGCTCGTATGAAAGCTAAACGTAAATCTTTTAAAGCAAGACATGGTAAAAATATTGCTAAAGGGAAGAGTTCAGCAGCTTATTGGGCTAATAAAGTAAAATGGTGATGATATGACTCCTGAAGAAGTTTTAAGACAATTAGAAAAACATGAAGCATCTTGCGATAAAAGGTATGAGCAGATTCAAGTTACTTTAGAAAAGTTAGATTCACGTTTTGATAAATTAGACAAACGAGTTAATAATTTTAAATGGATGGCTATTATAGTTATTTTATTTATGACTCCACACACAAGTACAATTTTAGAAATAGTAGGTAAAGTATTATGAAATGTGTTGTTAAATTAGGTAAAGGTGGTGCAGTGCGATCAAAACCAAAATCAAAAGGTAAAATATGTCCTTCTGGAAAAGCTTGGGCAAAAAGAACTTTTGACACTTACCCATCAGCGTATGCAAATCTAGCTGCGTCAAAGTATTGTAAAGACCCAAATTATGCTAAGAAAAGCAAAAGGAAAAAACGTGGGACAGCTTAAAGATTGGCTTAAGCAAGATTGGGTAAGAATAGATAGTAGTGGAAATATCAAAGGTAAATGTGGTACTTCCAAAGATAAAAAGAATCCAGATCGTTGTTTACCTAGAGCAAAAGCTCAAAGTTTAAGTAAGAGCGAAAGAGCGTCTACTGCAAAGAAAAAGAAACGTGAAGGCAGTAAAGGTAAAACGGTTGTAGCTAATACTCCAAAAGCTAAAGTAAGAAAGTTAAGTAAAGGGGGTTGCGTCTCTAGAATGAATAAAGGGTGCGGTGCTGTAATGGACGACAGAAGAAAAAGGACAAAATACTTATGACAGCCGTGCCTTTTGGAACACCCCAAGAAAAGCTTATTGAGACTGAGATTCGTAGGTGGTCAGCAAATGTTTTAGAAAAAAAGAACAAAGCTTTTAATAATCTTCCTGCATGTCCTTATGCACAAGCTGCGTGGGATAAAGACAAAGTAGGAATTGTTTTTAAACATGATAAAGATTATCAGTGTTTATATACCCTTATATCTACCTTTGATGATAGGTATGATTTAATTATTTTAGTGGATACCGCATATGATGATTATGAAAAATTCCATGAATATTTAGAACAATTAAATGATGCCATATCCCAAGGGTTTTTTATTGATAAAGATATTTGGCTAATGGGCTTTCACCCAGAGGGGGATGATAATGATAATTTAGAGGGGGAAAGTTTTGAACCTTTAGTTGAGGAAGAATACGGGCTTATTTTTGTCCAAAGACTAACAAAATTACAAGAATCAGCAGAAAAAATTAAGAAATTAGGGTATTATGACTGTTATAAAGATGAATATAATAGTGATGAAATTTATCAAAAACGTGAATTATTTTATAGGAGATTAAAAAATGGCAATGAGTCCTCGTAAAACAATGGCTATGATGAAGTCAGGTGGTGCTGTCAAAAAAATGCGTGGTGGCGGTATGGTTAAGAAAATGCGTGGTGGTGGCATGATGAAGAAAATGAAAGCAGGTGGTGCTGTCAAAAAAATGCGTGCAGGTGGAATGGCTAAGAAAATGCGTGGCGGAGGTATGGTTAAAAAACTTCGTGGAGGTGGAATGGTCAAGAAGATGAAATCAGGTGGTGCGTTAAAAGATTTAAGCGGTGATAATAAAGTTACTAAGAAAGATGTGTTAATTGCTAGAGGTGTTTTAGATAAAAGCGGTAATCTCAAAAAAATGCGTGCAGGTGGTCTAGTTAAGAAAAAACCTAAAAAGAAATAAATCATGGCAACTTCAGGATCAAAAAACTTTGAACTAGATGTTTCAGACTACATTGAAGAAGCTTTTGAAAGATGTGGGGTTGAAGTACGCACTGGTTATGATTTAAAAACAGCGAAACGCTCACTAAATCTATTGTTAGCTGATTGGGCAAATCGAGGACTAAATCAGTGGACAATCAAACAAACCACCGTAACATGTATATCAGGCACAGCGTCTTATAATTTAGATGCAGATACGATTGATATTTTATCTGTTGTTGTAAGACGAGATAACACAGATTATGGTATTGAAAGATTAAGTAGGGATGAGTATCTAAATATTCCAAATAAAACAAGTACAGGCAGACCCTCACAGTTTTTTCTTGATAGGCAAATAACTCCAGTTTTAAAGGTTTGGACAACTCCTGAAAACAGTACAGATCAACTTATCTTTGACCGATTGGTCAGGATAGATGATGCGGATACTTTTAAAAATACTATGGAAGTGCCTTTCAGATTTTATCCATGTTTGGCAGCAGGACTAGCTTATTATATTTCTATTAAAAAAGCACCTAATAGGACGCAGTTTTTAAAAGCAATATACGAGGAAGAGTTTGAAAGAGCTATGACAGAGGACAGAGATAGAGCATCTTTTAATGTTGCACCAAGCTTAGAGTATTATAGGGTTAACTAATGTCAAAGTACGCTGTTGGTAAAAAAGCTTTTGGAATATCAGATCGTTCTGGTTTTCGTTATCCACTACATAGGATGAAAAAAGAATGGACAGGAATGTTGGTAGGGTTCGATGAGTTTGAAAGAAAGCACCCGCAGTTAGAACCTAGACGTAAGTTTTCAGATGCTCAAGCCATAAAAAACCCTAGACCAGATAGAGTTGAACCGTTGACAGTAGCAGTGGGCGTTCCTTTAGTTGAGGGACCAACCTTTAGACCTACTATTGGAGTCGGACAAATTAGTGCTGTTACCGTTGATGCTCCTGCAGGTATTTCACCTGACGGAGTAGCAGGAACAGGAAATGTTGGATCAGTTACAGTGAGTACACCATGAGTTTTACATTAGCCACCTTAAAGACAGCAATACAAGATTATGCTGAAAATGATGAGACTACTTTTGTTAATCATTTAAATGATTTTATTAAAGCCGCTGAAGAACGTATATTTAAGAACATTCAGTTAAGTTTTTTTATAAAAAATAGCACAGGGTCTATGACTTCTTCAAATCAATTTTTAGCTTTACCAACGGATTACTTAGCATCTTTTTCGTTATCTTTTACTAATGCAAGTAATGAAAAAGTATTTTTAGATTTAAAAGATACAGATTATGTTCAGTCGTATAACCCTAACCCTAGCACAACAGGAACCCCTAAATATTACGCTGTTTTTGATATTAGTAATTTTATTATTGGACCTACTCCAGATAGCAATTATTCCGTAGAACTGCACTATTATTACCGTCCTGCAAGTTTAACAGCAGGAGCAGAAAGTGGTACGACATGGTTAAGCACTAATGCACCGTTTGCTTTGTTGTATGGTAGTTTACTAGAAGCTTACACCTACATGAAAGGTGAACAAGACATGTCTGCTATGTATGAAAAAAGATTTACTCAAGCTCTTACTGAATTGAAGATGTTGGGTGAAGCAAAAGAAACAACAGACCAGTATAGAACTGGAATGGTTATTAGACCAAAACAATAGGGGATTTTTATGTTTGATATGCAAGTGGGTTTATCTAAAGATTTTAAAGTTGATGTTAAAACCACAGAAAACAGAGGGCATAGTATTGAAGAATTAGCTGAAAGATGCACAGATAAAATAGTATCTGTTTCTGATTATGCTAAACCTGAAGTAAAAGAACAAGCACATGCTTTTAAAAAACATATCAAACAACTTATAGAACTATACATGCAACAAGCTGTTAAAAGTGACAGAACAACCGTGTATAATGCTATAATAAATGCTGGACAACCAAAACTTGCTGAACTAATAAGGAGATTATAACATGGCTTTTTCAGGAAACTTCATGTGTACGAGCTTCAAAAAAGAATTAATGGAAGCTAAACACAATTTTTTAAACTCAGGTGGTAATACATTCAAACTTGCAATGTACACTAACAGTGCGTCATTTACTGCAGCAACCACTGCATATACTACAAGTAATGAGGTATCTGGAACAGGATATAGTGCAGGTGGTGGAACTTTAACTAGGGTAGACCCCTCAAGTTCTGGAACTACTGCATTTACTTCATTTAGTGATTTTACTTTTTCTACAGCTACAGTCACAGCTAGAGGTGCGTTAATTTATAATGATAGTGCATCGGGCGATCCGACTGTTATAGTTTTAGATTTTGGAGGAGATAAAACTTCTACCGCAGGTGATTTTACAATTCAGTTTCAG
>Ga0209645_1001114_pt1 | contig 13630 bp, 18 predicted proteins | sample ETNvirenome_6_30_FD_184070 | JGI IMG/M metagenome (GOLD analysis project Ga0209645, IMG submission 184070) | Marine viral communities from the Pacific Ocean - ETNP_6_30 (SPAdes) (version 2) | ecosystem: Environmental > Aquatic > Marine > Oceanic | place: Pacific Ocean | collected 2013-06-19
TCACACCAGATGCTGAAAAGATGATGGCATACATTGCCCGTGTGTCTAATCCTAATAACCAGGAAAACGAGAACTATGCTGGTCTCTTGCGTTACTGCATCAAGCACAACCATTGGAGTGTGTTTGAGCAATCGTATATGACTCTAGAACTCAGTTGTTCTCGTGCCATCGCAGCTCAAGTGCTTCGACATCGGAGCTTCACATTTCAAGAGTTTTCTCAGCGGTATGCTGACTCATCTCTGCTTGGGGCAGAAATTCCTATTCCAGAGTATCGCCGTCAGGACACTAAGAACCGTCAGAACTCTATTGATGACCTTGACCCTATTGTTGTAGATAGACTGGAGCGTCAGACAGAGACCCTATTTGACTCTGCAATGGCACTCTATGCTCAAATGCTAGACGCAGGAGTGGCAAAGGAGTGCGCTCGTATGGTGCTTCCACTCGCTACGCCCACTAAAATCTATATGACGGGTTCCTGCCGCTCCTGGATACATTACATCGATTTGAGGACCGGACACGGCACACAGAAGGAACATATGAAACTTGCCTTAGACTGTAAGCAAGTATTCAGTGAGCAATTTCCTACGGTTGCAGAAGCCCTAGAATGGGTCTAAATATTTCACATCTTGATTAAATTATGGCAACATATCCTGTTATTAACAAAAGTACTGGCGAACAAAAAGAAGTAACCGTCAGTATAGATGATTGGGATCAATGGAAAATTGATAATCCCGATTGGCAGAGAGATTGGTCTGATCCTGCTACTTGCCCATCATCTCAAGAGATGGGTGAGTGGAAAGATAAACTTCGTAAGAAGTGCCCTGGATGGAATGATGTCTTAGGTAAAGCACAAAAAGCACCTGGTTCTAGAGTGAAAAAAATCTAAGTATGTTTGAAGATTGTAATGCATCATATGGTGATATTGTTGATCTGATTAAAGGTAAAAATATAGTTGCTATTTTCCAAGGCAGAACCGAAGCAGGTCCAAGAGCATTGGGAAATCGATCAATCTTATATGATCCAAGAGATCCTGGTGCTCAAAAATTTGTTAATCGTGTGAAGGGTAGAGAATGGTGGAGACCTTTTGCTGCTACAGTTCTTTTAGAACACGCACACGATTGGTTTGAAATGTTGACTTTAAAAGAGTCACCTTTTATGATGTATTCAATACCCGTAAAAGAAGATAAGAAAAAATATATTCCAGGAGTTTTGCATATTGATGACACGTGTAGAATTCAAACCGTGACTGATAAGCAGAACCATCATTTCTATAATCTGATAGAGTGTTTCTATCAGGAAACTGATATTCCGATGCTGTTTAATACTTCATTCAATCTGGCAGGTGATGTAATTTGCCACACACTTGAGCATGCATTACAAACACTTGCATCTAGTGAAATCAATTATCTATATCTTCCTGAAGAAGATAAACTAATACAAAAGAAATAATATGTATATTCTTGGAATTAATTTATCTCATCATGCGTCTCTCTGTCTTATGAAGGATGGTGAGACAATTTATTATCTTGAGGATGACAGATGGAGTGGAGAAAAAGAAGCAAACTGGTCATTGGAAGATGAGATACGTTCATTCCGTGATTTGCCAAAGTATACACATCATATAGATCATATTATTTTTACTTCATTTTGCCGTGGAGAAAGATATGAATCGATTGAGGATGATGATGGCATAATTGTATCCGATAAACAATTAATAGAAAAGATAAAAAAAGATCTGAATGATTGGAATATCACTTTTGATAATTGCCATTACTTTATAGAACATCATTTGTACCATGCTTGCAGTGCTTTTTATGGTTCTGGATTTGATGAAGCTGCTGCTTTGATTATGGATGGGACTGGAGCATATATCCGTGATTATATTCATAATAGAGAATGTGAGTCAATGTATCACTTCTCCGAGGTTGGGAAGGTTGAATTATTAAACAGTGTATATACTCCTGCTAATTTTTTATATTATGATCCGCCATTTAAAATTGAAAGTAATAAAACACTTTCAAGTACTTTAAGTTGTGGGTCGTTATTTGCATCTACTCAAGTTGCTACTGGAATATATTCTCCTGGTAAATTGATGGGACTATCTCCATACGGTGATCTGAGTGTATCTGAAGGTGATGAATGGTACTCATATGATGAAAATACTAATCACTGGTATAGTAATAATAAAACCATATTAAATAGTATGAGGAAATTGCTGAATAATCCACATTTAAGCACTCACGATGGTGATACTGTTCGCAATTCCTCTTTGCGCCAAAAATCTAATTTAGCAAAGAGAATTCAACAGGAGTCTAAGGAACATACTATTCATCTTATAGAACTATTACTTGATAAAGTTGATACAAAGAACATAGTCTTATCTGGTGGTTATTTTTTGAATTGCGTTAATAACTATGAATATATAAAGAAATTTCCCGAGATCAACTTTTATATTGATCCTATGGCACATGATGGTGGTACTTCTTATGGAGGAGTTAAATATGTATGGCACCACCTGTTAAATAAAAAAGAAAAATATCCACTTGAGACTTTATTCCTTGGTGGATAAAAATCATCTATTGACCTTTAGAGAATCTCATGGCAAGAAGAAAAAGAGCATCTGCAGAGCAACCCATTGGGGTTGGACTCACGGCAAAGCAGATGAAGAGGAAGAAGCCTCTTAATGCAGATTATCTTGTGGATATTGATCCACTTACAGAGAATCAAAAAACATTATTCAATTCATATAAGGAAGGAAAAAATCTTATAGCATATGGATGCGCTGGAACTGGTAAAACATTTATCACACTCTTCAATGCCATCAAGGATGTACTTAGTCAGAATACACCCTACGAAAAAATCTTTATTGTTAGATCTCTTGTAGCAACTAGAGAGATTGGTTTCCTTCCTGGAGATCATGAAGACAAGGCAGACATCTACCAAATCCCATATAAGAATATGGTGAAGTATATGTTCCAGATGCCAACAGATTCTGATTTTGAGATGCTTTATGGTAATCTCAAAGCACAAGAGACAATCAAGTTTTGGAGCACATCATTCCTTCGCGGAACAACACTTGATAATGCTATTGTGATTGTTGATGAATTCCAGAATATGAACTTCCACGAACTTGATAGTATTATCACTCGTGTTGGTGAAAATACTCGTATCTGTTTCTGTGGTGATGCTAGACAGTCTGATCTTACTAAGTCTGCTGAAAAGAATGGTATCGTAGACTTTATGAATGTGTTGCGTAAAATGCCATCCTTTGATATAATTGAGTTTGGTATAGATGATATTGTTCGATCTGGTTTAGTCAAAGAATATCTTACCGCAAAAATGGAAGCAGGTTTTTAATGTTTAATCATGTTGAATTAGATCTCCCGTCTCTTGAAAGAGAGACGATTGATGGAGTTCGTTTTTATAAAGTTCCAACGGAAGAAGAATTACTTCGATTAGTTTCTATTACTTCTATCACCAGTCATTTTAATAAAGATATCTTTGTTAAGTGGCGTAAGAAAGTCGGCAATGAAGAAGCAGATCGTGTCACGAAACGGGCAACCAGTCGTGGTACAGACATGCATACTTTGGTAGAACATCATCTTAAGAATGAAGATCTACCAAAGGTTCAACCAATTTCAGATTTCTTATTTAAAATCTCAAAAAAAGACCTAAAACGTATAAATAATATTTACGCTTTAGAAGGTTCCCTATATAGTAAGGAACTTGGTATTGCTGGTACAGTTGATTGTATTGCCGAATATGACGGCGAGTTAGCGATAATCGATTTTAAAACATCTGCAAAACCGAAACCACGAGAGTGGATCGATCACTATTTCGTACAGTGCATGGCATATGGTTGTATGCTGTATGAACTTACTGGTATTCCAGTCAAAAAACTTGTAATCATTATGGCTTGTGAAAATGGAGAATGCGTCGTCTATGAAGAACGAGACAAATCAAAGTACATCAACCTCCTCAGCAAATATATTAGAAAATTTGTTGGAGATAAAATGGAACTCTATGGAAAATAACAAAGAACTAGAAAAGGTTATTGAGAACAAATTCTTGACTCCCTCCAAATTTGCTCTAGAGATAGAGAAGATTGTGGCAGAAGAGGATATGAACTACATTGATGCTATTTGCTACTATTGCGAAGTTAATAGTCTTGAGATAGAATCTATCACTAAGTTAGTTTCTAAACCACTCAAAGAAAAATTGAAGTGGGATGCCACTCAACTTAATTTCATGAAAAAGACTTCGAGAGCAAAACTACCCTTATGATCGTGACTCCCTTTGAAACCTATCAACATTATTTGTCACTTAAAAATCATTTTACAAATCCAAAATACGACTTCTTCAAGTACGGAGCAAAGACTCGTGCCAGTGTAACTTCCTTCAATAAAAGGAAGGATAAGTATTGGTTCGAGAAAACTTCCCGAAAGTATTCTGATGGAGAAGTTGTAGACTTTTTGGTATCAAATTTCGTTGCAGCAGATAACCCTCAAAACATATGGATTGGCGAAATTATCAATTCTGGCGAAAGGACATACGCCGACTGGAAAAAACGCAAACAGAGTTCGACTTACTTGTTCAAAGAACAGTCGGAAGAATTACTATCGAGCAAAAAATTAGAAGATTTGTTCAATTGTTCGAGCGGACATCCTCCAATCCTAAAAAAGTTTTTGGGTGGAAATCTCTCTTTGGAAAATCTAATAATCTATGATATAATTTTTGAGTTTAGAGATCGGTTTAACAAAAAACTAGACGACCCAGTGTGGGAAACCGTCAGTTTGAAAATTCAAAAATATAAACCCTTTCTAAATATTAACGTATCCAAATACAAAAAACTTTTGCGGGAAATTGTCAATGAGTAATTTTTTTGATTCTGAAATCATTCAGGATGAACTAAAAGAAATTAATGAATTGCAAGAATTTCTTTATGAGAATGTGTTTGCATTTGGATCTCTTAGTAATGCAGAGAAACTTGAACACATTGCAAAAATGACAACTCTGCTTGATAAACAGAAAGTCATGTATACTCGTTTGATGCTGTCAGATGATCCAGATGCGATCAAGATGAAGGAACAAATTAAAAAATCCATCTCTCTGATGGGGTTTCCTACAGACACTGATATGAACACGATGTTCGATGCCATGCATAAGACCATCAAGTCCCTCAAGCAGTATCTTGACAAGTGATATTGTCTTCGTTATAATATCCAAGTAAATCCTACAAATCCAACTAAATCCGAGGTAATCTAACATGGGCTTTGCCGATCTTAAAAAGCAATCCAAACTGGGCTCCCTGACCGCCAAACTGGTCAAGGAAGTCGAAAAAATGAGTAATACCAACGCATCAGGTGATGAGCGTTTGTGGAAACTCGATGTAGACAAAAGTGGTAATGGTTATGCCGTTATCCGTTTCCTCCCTGCTCCTGATGGTGAGGATCTTCCTTTCGTTAAACTGTACTCCCACGCCTTCCAAGGTCCTGGTGGTTGGTACATTGAGAACTCCCTGACCACTATGGGTCAGAAGGATCCTGTATCTGAATACAACACGATGCTGTGGAACAACGGCACCGATGCTGGTAAGGACGCTGCTCGTAAGCAAAAGCGTAAGCTGACTTACATCTCCAACATCTATGTTGTGAAGGATCCTGCCAACCCTGAGAACGAGGGTAAGGTGTTCATGTACAAGTATGGCAAGAAGATCTTTGACAAGATCACTGCTGCTATGCAACCTGAGTTCGAGGACGAGGAAGCAATCGATCCGTTTGACTTCTGGCAAGGTGCCAACTTCAAACTGAAGGCAAAGAATGTTGCTGGTTATCGCAACTATGATTCCTCTGAGTTCGCCCGTCCCGATGCACTTCTGGACGATGATGATGCAATGGAAGCAATCTGGAAGAAAGAGTACTCTCTTGCAGAACTCGTTGCTCCCGATCAGTTCAAGACTTATGATGAACTGAAGCTGCGTCTGGATTACGTTCTTGGCAACAAGGGTACTCCTCGCGTCCAAGATCGTGAAACTTTGGAAGAAGAGGAATCATTTGAGGCAGAGCGTCGTGCTCCTGCACCTTCTGCTCCTCAGTCTGTTAAGGAAGAACTGGAAAGTCTTTCTTCTTCTAAGACTACATCTGATGATGACGATGATGCAATGTCTTACTTTGCACGTCTCGCTGAAGAGTGATGAAAGATCTTAAGATTCCCTTCGCTCTTGTTTCCTTTCTACTAGTTCAGGGAGCAGGTGTAGTATGGTGGTCTTCTCAAATTGACGGTAGAGTAAAGACTCTCGAAGCAGAGAGTCTCTCTATCGCCAGAGAAAACCGCCGTTATATTCAAGAGGTCATTATGCCTTCTTATGAGATTAATGATAATTGGGATAACCCACATCATAATAACTGGTTGAAATCTGGTGGTTGGAAAGATTGATTAATGAAATCAGATTTTCACATTGACCGTGTGAATAAGACCGAAGCCGCAGAGTTACTTCTGCGGTTTCATTATTTAAAGGATATATCGAAAGGTTTTAAATCTGGATATAACTACGGTCTATACAAAAATAATGATTTTTGTCCACTGAATATTGGTGGCATTCAGGGAGTCTGTATCTTTACAGGTCTCCCTGTTCCTGAAATTGCTCAAGGTGCATTTGGATTAGAAAGAAATGAACAAAACGGATTCTTTGAACTCTCACGACTCTGCATCCATCCCGATACTCAGCAGAGTGAGTATAATATCACTTCTTGGTTCGTTTCAAAGGCGATTAAGAGACTTAGAAAGGAAACGCGAGTCAAAGCGATTATTTCATACGCTGATAGTGACCGCCATGATGGTACAATCTATCGGGCTTGCAACTTTAAGTATTGTGGTCTTACAGAACCAAAAAAAGATTTCTACTTTTCAGACGGTACAAAACATTCAAGAGGTAAAATAAAAGGTGCTGAGGGAGAGTGGAAAGACCGCTCCCAAAAGCACCGATATGTTATGACTTTTGATAAAGATCTAACTCTTTTGTGGAGTTAGTATATAACATTAGTATTTTCAGTTTTAATAATTTTACCATTTATGTATTGAGATGATCTATCATAGGTCATCTGTTTTTTTATGTCATTAACTGCTTGCTGAAGATATTCTGGTTTCAGTAAGTAAATACTTCTCTTTTTATTATTTTCTCTTACTTCATATTCATAGTTTCCGATTCCAATAACAGGATTTAATGTAAGAAGTTTGTTATTTGGATCTGCTATTGTATAATCAGAATCAACAACTTTTCCTGCTGGTAAAATTAATCTTCCAGTAGAATCTTTAACTTCTGTAGTCTCATAGTGATGTACATCATTTAATTGATTGCCATAAACTTCTAGTGCATAATTATAGAGAGTATTATCTGAGAGTGGCCATTCATTTCTAATATGAGTAATTCCAGCACTTACAACTACTAACCAATCATATTCTTCACTACCATAAAGTTCTCGTGCAACAAGATCTGGTCTAGAACCATCAGGAATTTCGTACTTATTAAAAATAGTAAGAACATTTTGAACATCATCGCGAAGTTTGACGCGACGGAATAAGTTCTTAATTAGAATATAATTGTCAGATGCCCTAGCACTTGATAAGAATGATTGATATTCTACTTCTGGTAGTTCTCTAAAATAAGACATTAGTAACCTGTACCTCCTCTACCTTGTCCTTGATCATAATCTTCAGCATAGATTGGTGTGAGTTCTTGGAATGACAAAGTTAATCTCATATGAACAGGAGTTCCATCGGAATATGTTGCATATGTTCCAGAACCAGTGTAACTTACATCCATGTTAGTCAGAGCACAGATTTTAAAGCGGTTTAAGTATGGATGTATGCGACCACCATTCATATAACGAAGGCGATATACATTAGGTGCCTTGATAAAGACACCACCTAATTCTCCTGTGGTTGATTGACGCTTTGGTGCCATAGATTGTTTGAACAATCTGATAATACGTCTTACTTCATCACCTTCTTTTTGAAATCTTGGTATCATATCAAAGGAAAATGTAAATCCACCACGAAGGTTTACTTGAGAAAATAAGAGTTCAATATTTGGATTAAAAATAGCACCTGTTGCTCTTGAGATTGCTTGATTTACATCTCCACCACCAGTAAGTGCATTTACAGCTGCACTTGCAAGCGCTGCTTGTACTGCACCTTGTCCCGTGGCACTCTGAACAACTTTACCTATAGATCCACCAGCCCTTTCAACTTCGTTCTTCAATTGTTGAAAAGGTTTCTCTGATTGAATAACATTACTAGCCATACCTAGTAGACCAGCTTGAAGTGGGTTTAAAGTCCCTGCACCCCAACCTACAGCCATACTATCACCAATTCCTTCTGGGATTGGTAGTATAACGCTCTGTAAAATATTTTGAATACTCTCACCCTTTCTTAAGAGGGTGTCATCGGAGGATCCTGTTGCAAAAAAATTTTCTCCACCTTTAACTCCAAGACCTGGAGGTTCATACTCTAAAACGTCAATTTGAATATAATCTTCCGCGTTATCTAATTTTCTTAATGGATAGCGAAAAACGGACATTTATCTTTTTTAACTATTTAGACGGAACCTTTGATAAGGAATGGTTCTCATATCTTCTAGTTCACTTCTCCTTACAACATGCATTGATCCTACAACTTCATTCCAGGTATATTGTCTCATTTCCTCCCAATGATAATTAAATCCTCTAAATCCCCACGAGAATATATCAGTCACTGCAACTAAAGGATGTTGATCATATTCTATGTTTGGAGTTTTAGGTGAATAGATGAAAGTATAATAACTTCCACTCTCAGGGATAATTTCTGTTTGAGGCAAAGCCTCAAGAATTTTTATCATCAAATCATCTGGATCTTCTCCACCTATCAGATTTTTGACAATATCATTTACTCTACTATCAGAGTTTGATTTTTGTGCTTCTCTTCTTTGTTTTAGTGTCTTTCTTGGCATTACTTAATTCCTAATTCATTTTCAGTCATAACTTTAAATTCCCAACCTCTATCATCACAATATTCTTTTGCTGCTTTCCACTTTGCTTGGTTCTTACCATATTCAAATGCCTCACGCAAATATCCTTTTGTTTGTTTTTTAGGTTTTGGTGGTGGTGAGCATTGCCTCTTTGGTTTGATTTCAATCAAAGAACTTTTTATCTTTCCACTTGTGTCTTTATACTTAATGTAAAAGTCTGGAAAGTATCTATGCACGCGATTGTCAATTGGTGATCGATAGGGTAAGGCTATTTCTTCACTTGCCCATTCTAGTATATTTTCGTTCTTATCGCAGTACACCATAAACTTTCTTTCCCATAAAGAACGATAAACTATGTTCAGTGGATTACCTTTATACTTTTTGGGATGTGATGGTTGATATTTTCCTTTATACGACATCTAAATAACTATAACTAAACCTCATATAGGGTATTTAGAGTGGCAATAAGACCCCGTAAAATATCAGAAGTAAAATCACTTCTCACAAATGTTGCACAAACTTCTCACTATGAAGTAAGATTTGGTGGATTACCATCTAATTTAATTCGTTATTTGGCACAGAGAAGTATTGGTCGTAGATTTACTGAAGAGGATGCTGGATTGTTATGTTTTAATGCTGTAATTCCAACAGCAAGATTAGCGACTGGTAATGTTACTGGAAACTATATGGGCATTACTGAAAACTTTGCACATAGCAAACAGTATAATACTTTAACCTTAGAATTCTATGTTGATTCTAGATATAGAAGTCTGAGATTCATGGAGAGTTGGATTGATTTTATTTCTTCTGGTTCATCCAATCCTGTTGGAATTATTGATGAGAACCCTGGAATATCTGAGGCTAGATTGAATTACTTTGTTAGAATGCATTATCCACAAGAGTATAAATCTAACCGCACAAAGATTATAAAGTTTGATAGAGACTATAGAGCAGAGATTGAATATAACTTTGTTGGATTATTTCCATTTGCTATTAGTGAAATTCCTGTTTCGTATGAAAGTTCTCAGGTAATGAAAATGTCAGTTCAGTTCTATTACGATAGATTTATTGCTGGTAAAGTTGATAGTATTAATGAAAAGGTTATTGGAAACTTTGGTGGTAAGAGCCCTTATGAACCACTTGATTTAGCAGCTCCACGTAGAAGATCATCGGCAAATGATGATGGGACACCAGCAGCACCAGGAAGTGCAAGGGGTGATTTGAACATTGATGATCTTACACAAAGAGACATTACGAGAATTGCTTACGGTTCAGATCAGTTCATTGATCTTGGATAAATAATCACAACTGAAATCTATACTATAGGATATTATGCCTTTACCAAAGATTGCGACACCAACGTATGAATTGACAATTCCGTCAACAAAGAAGAAAATAAAATATAGACCATTCCTTGTAAAAGAAGAAAAAATTCTTTTACTTGCTATGGAAAGTAATGATGCAAAGGAGATTGCAGAATCTGTTAAGAATGTAATCAATAACTGTATCATTACAAGAGGAGTTAAGGTTGATAATCTTTCAACTTTTGACATTGAATATCTCTTTCTCAATATTAGAGGAAAGTCTGTTGGGGAAGAAGTTGAAGTTATGGTTACATGCCCTGATGATGAAGTTACTCAAGTTCCTATGAGTATTGGTCTTGATGAGATTAAAGTAGTTCAAGATCCAAAACATAATAGGGATATTAAACTCGATGATTCATTAACTCTTCGTATGAAATATCCTTCTCTAACTCAGTTTGTGAAGAGTAATTTTTCAAGTGAAGATGATATGACTGTTGACGACACCTTTACTATGATTACTGGATGTATTGAACAAATTTATAATGAGGAAGAATCCTGGTCAGCATCAGATTCTACAGAAAAGGAATTGAAGCAATTCTTGGAGCAATTGACATCAAATCAATTCAAAGAAATTGAAGCATTTTTTGAGACAATGCCTAAGTTGTCTCACACTTTGAAGATTAAAAATCCAAATACTGGTGTTGAAAGTGAAGTTGCGCTAGAAGGGTTAACGTCTTTTTTCGCCTAGCGATGGCTCATGAAAGTCTTGAGTCATACTACAAAACTAATTTTTCTTTAATGCAGCACCATAAATATTCATTAACAGAACTAGAGAATATGATGCCATGGGAGAGAGAAATATATGTAACTCTCCTACAGCAATACATTGAAGAAGAAAACCTGAAGAATCAACAAAATGGCTAGACTGAGCCAAGACGCACTATTTGGAAGTAGAATGAATCCCAATACTGGGCAGTATTATTCTGCCACAGAATTGAAGCGTGCGTTTTTGGGTGGCAGAACAAAAAAAGTATCATCATCAGTCTTTGGTCGTCGTGGTGGTGCATTAGCACTTCGTCCAACAATCTTTGATCAAGAACAAGACGCACTGATAGACTCTAATCGGAATAGTTTACAAAGTATACAAGATCAACTGTTTCGTATTAATACTGGACTGCAGAATATTTACCAGTTATTACTTTTAGAGACCACTCAAGAAAGAAATCAACTACTAGCACAGCAAACATCTTCTAGAAGATTATCTGAAGGAGAATTCAGACAAGGACAAGAGGATGTACTAGAAAGAAAGATTAGAAGTGCAATAGCAAAACCTATAGAAAAAGTTCAGCAAAAAGTTGGTGGACTCTTTAGTAGAATTGGTGAATCATTAGGTATGCTATTACTTGGTTGGCTAACCAATCAAGGCATTGAAACATTAAAAGCAATTACTGATGGTGATGTAAGTAAACTTGAAGAGATTAAAGATAATGTCATAGACAAACTGAAGAAAGTTGGTCTCATAATTGGGGGTGTATTTTTAGGAGTCAATGGACTCATTATCGGTATAAAAGCTATTTCAAAACTTGTTATAAAACTTGGCGTTAATCTTCTCAAATTACCTTTCCGATTAGGTGCAGGTGCTTTCAGATTAGGTTCTAGAATACTATTTGGTAACAAAGCACCAAATCTTGGTAAATCCACTGGAATAAAAAGTGCAAGAGGTAATTTTAGTCGTGCCATGGGTGGAGTGCAAACTAGCAGATTTAAATTTTCAAAGGGAAATGCTGTTCTTGCTGCGCTAGGTGGTGCATTTAGTTTTTATGATAGAAAACAACAAGGTCAAACTAATTTACAGGCTGGTGTTGGTGCAGGAGCAGAAACTATTGGTGGAATTACTGGATTTACTCTTGCATCTAATACAGCCGGCACAGTTCTTTCTCCATTACTTGTAGCACCTTTTCCTGGTGCAAGAATACTATATGGTGGATTGGTATTTGGTGCTGGTCTCTTAGGATCTATGGGGTTATCTTTTCTTGCTGGTAAGGCTGCAGATAAATTTACAGGAGCTGCAGGAGTGAAACCAATTGAAGACATAGATTCAAGTAAAGTAAAGTTCAACCCACAAGCATTCCAACCTTTACCTCAATTGATGGATGCTCCACCTACAATAACTACAATTGATTTGCCTGGTGTAACTCAACCAGCACCAGCACCGAGTGGTTCACAGGATCCACTAACTGATGCTCCCTTGATAAAATCAACCAATGATGAAAATCCTTATGCTATAACATCTCAGGCATTGTATGGCGTTGCGTTTGAGGATTAAGGAGGTATATAAATGGCAGTAGTTACACAAATCGACCAGAATATTCAGAGAATCCGAAAACTGGTTGTAACCAGAACGAAACTCAAAGCAGATGCTTTTCAGAGGAAGACTTTACTACAAAAAAGAAGAATTGAAAATGCTAAGAGAAGCGCACGAGAGACTGCACTTGAAGCTCCAGATCTTGTAAGAACTTCTGTTGGAAGAAATGTTCTGACTAACATTGCAAGTACAGGCAAGAACTTCCTCTCTAGAATATTAGAATCTATTGCATACTTGGGTGCTGGTTGGTTGCTTAGTAATATTCCAACTATCATTGGATATGGAAAAGAGTTTGTAGCAAGATTACGGAAAGGTAGAGAAATATTGTCAGATATGTGGAATTCAATAACAGGAACGTTTAAGGCTCTTGGAAAAGTTTTTACTGCTGCTCTAGATAATCTGAAAAACTTTGATTTCTTAGATTCCGAGAAAAGAATGAGGACAGAGGTTAATAACTTAATCGATGAAGTTAATAACATTGGTAAGTCTCTTGATGAAAGTTATGAGTTAATTACCAAACCTTTTGTTGATGAGCAGGGAAGAGGAACATATAGTGGTGAACCAATTCCAAAACCTGGATCTGGTGCTTCAGCTGCACCAGTACCAACAACACCTTCACCTGCACCTGCACAAACAGAAACAGAGACTGTTCCAACTACTCCAACACCACAATCTTCTAGTGCTGGTGGATGGGGTCCTGTTTTAGATATTATTGGTAGAGCAGAATCACGTCGTGATGGATATAATGCTATTGCTCCTGGAGATTATAATCCTAGATTATCGGAGATGACTTTGCAGGAAGCATATAATTCTCGTGGTGTTAGAAATAATGGTGCAGGAGCTCTTGGTAGATATCAATTTACTGATCCATTTTTTGAAAAAGCATCTTATGCTGGATTGGGACCAGATGATATCTTTAGTCCAGCGAATCAAGATAGCATGGCAATTGCTTTATCA
>Ga0209645_1001115_pt1 | contig 13618 bp, 18 predicted proteins | sample ETNvirenome_6_30_FD_184070 | JGI IMG/M metagenome (GOLD analysis project Ga0209645, IMG submission 184070) | Marine viral communities from the Pacific Ocean - ETNP_6_30 (SPAdes) (version 2) | ecosystem: Environmental > Aquatic > Marine > Oceanic | place: Pacific Ocean | collected 2013-06-19
GCGTGCCCTGGCGGCATCCCCGGCGTCCATAATAAATTCGCCAACAACCGGTGCAACTTTCTCTACCACCTTAGCAGCTGTTCCGCCTACGCCAGCGCCTGCAACAGATGATATGCCTGTGCGCAACGCTGCCTCTAAGTCGCTTACCTCTTCGCCTGCCGCGCGTTCTACTCCTATCTGGGCAGCTTCTCCGCCACCTGCGTATACGGCGCCAGCTCCTGCACCAGCCTTGAACGAATTTTCAGCGACAGCTTTTAAAACCTTTCTAACGCTGCCGGCTGCTTTCTTTAGGCCTAATTGCTTAAGTACCAATGGCAGGCCACCAGAGAATGCACCCGCGATGGTGGTGGGGTCATTCATTAATCCCCTGAACATCCTCGCAGTTCCTGGGAAAGAAAACGTTGGCAGTCTTTCGTACTGGCTCAAGAGATACAAAAACGCTTGAGCGTTTTCGGGTTCGCCAGAGTTGATGATTGTTGCGGCCTGAGCCAGCATCCCGCCGCCAGAAAATTCTTCTTGCGTAGAGAACGGTTGCACGCCTGGTATGCCGAAGAAGTTAAATGCAAACTCCCCCATGACCTCTAGCCCATAATCAACTGCTTCTTCTGCTGTGCCGTCGAATCGCCTTCCCTCGTAAAGCTCAAAAACTTGTGTTGAAGCTTTTACGAATTTGTTGTCGTCGTATAAGGATTCTTCGATTATCTCATTGCTTGTCTTTATTGGCTCGCTTGGTGGGGGCTCAAATCTTAGGGGAGAGGTTTCGCGGTCGGGATCTCCACCAGTACCAGTGACTTGAGAGCCACGCTCCAAGGCGCCGCTATTAAGACGAGCGCGCCGTTGAGCGTACAAAGCCTGGTTGTCTTCAGGCTCTTGCTGAAAATCCTCCGGGGCATGGAACATGCGCTCGGAGATGCTGTGCATGATCTCTAGCTCGTCCATTACATCGAAGCCTCATATTGAGCGTTAGCCTCTTGTGCCTTCCTTAGCCTAACTCTCATTTCATTTTTTAATGATTTTTCTGACGCAGAGCCTTTTTTGACGCCCTTAAGGTCTAAATCATTAATTTGTTCTTCTGTTGTAGTTAACTTAAATTCAAAGATCGTGTATTTCTTATAGTCATTATTTAGCTCACCTAAGTTTTCTTGGACCTGTTTGAAATAGACACTGTTAAACTTTTCCTGGCGAATCTGCGTTGCAGCCTCCAATAAACTTGGAGGCCTGTCTTTACCTCCAGAATCTTCATATTGTTGTAATAGCGCCGCATGCCTTGCATTGACAGCAGCCATAAACTTAAAGTGTTCAGTTTTCTCTCTATCGTTAAGTATCACCTGCTCGCTCAAAACGCCAACAGCTTCCCTAGCCATTTTTTCTACTTTTCGCAGGTCTTCTTTATTTTTTGAACGGAGGCTATCCAGCAAAATCTTTGCGCCAACAGCGCTTACATTATTAATTGCAATGTGTCGATTGAAATTTTCATCAGTTATTGTGCCATTCGCAATCCCCACCAGCACCGTGTACTCCCCAACTTGGTTTCGGGGACCGCCTGTCAGAGCGCTTTCTTCAACACGCTGAATTTCCGCAAGACTAATAGCGTCTGGATTATTTCTGTGAATCTCGTAAAGCTCTGCAACCAGCTTCTTGCGATCGGACATCCTTATGTACGGGGTTGTGGGTCCGCCAGCTATATCCGGGGGGAGCATAGAGTCAAATGCGTGCAGTCTATAAACAATATGGGCTGCCCGACTTTCTGCATTTCTTTTGCTAGCCGCGCGAGCATCATCATTAACTTTCTTGCGAGCACTGATCTCTGTTCGAATATTCTTTCTGACCTTCGCTTTATCTACACCGGACATCTTGGCAAAGATGTCGGAATACCTCCCGAAGTCACCGGACCGAATCTTGTTGAGAGCTTGGGTCGGAGAGCTAGCAAACTCTGAAGAAACGCCAAGCTCGCTTAACACATCAATTTTCGCGTTAGATATTCTTCCTGCAATCTTCGCCGCTTCACTTTCTGCAAATTCGATGTCGCCGGTTTTAAATAATTCGCTCATGTAATTATTTCTAAGAACATCAATCGATGAATCAAGAAGCTCAGTTTCACCCGCATGCGCTCTAATTATTTGCCTAACATTCGCGTCGAATGCCCCGACAGTCTCACCCATCTTCATTCGATTGAACAGAACCTTCTTTTTATTGGTCTGCTCAAGTGCCGTTTTGTAAACAGCGCCGCCAAGCGCGGACACGCTGGCTTTGAAGGACAATGCTTCCTTGGGGTCAATGTCAGCAATTAGAGATGTATATCCATCCTCCATACCTCTAAGCTGAGCGGAGATGGCTGCAAGGCCTGTATTGGGATCGTCTGGGTTCCAGTCTGGCCCTTGAATCATTTCTTCAAGAGAAGCAACCGCAGTTCTGTATTCGCCATTCAAGTCGGCAGATAATAGCTTACTAGTCGTAGCCAGCACCGTGGCGCCAAAGACGGTGTCCCTATCTAAATTTATATCGCTTTCACTAATGCCGCCCTTCTCTAGGGCTACATTGATTTGTTCTTTTGTTAAAGGATTATCGAAAGCATATCTTTCAGCCTGGCGAATAGTTCTAGCCTCATCGCGCTTATACGCAAAGCTAGCCATCTGGTCTAAAGATCTAGATATGCTTTCGTAAACTTGCGCCTGGACCGCCCCGGTCTGCGCGTAGTTAACGGATGGCACGCCTGGGATTCGAACGCCAAGAGGTCTATATCGAGGTAAACGCTCAGCCATCTTTCACTACCCTAATCAAATCTTAAATGGTTTTTGCGGGGCGCCGCCAAGAAGGCTTTGATTGTAAGCTGCTTTACCTATGCCTGAAATCATACCCGTCATTGCAGAACTCTCGCGTATTCGACCCTGCTCCATGTACTGCTGAGCTTGGGCGTCTCCGCTAGCAATGGTTATGTCAAAGCCTTCTCGGGACATGAAATATTCATCTGAGCCCCTGAAGAGCGCGTAACGTTGCAACGCTAAAGCGCTACCACTAAATGGGTCGATACCGCCAGCGCCTGCCCTAGCAACGATAGTTGCGTTTGTGCGCACTATGTTCTCTAGCGCAGCAACACCCTGCTGCTTGTATTCCAAGGCTTTAGCTCTTGCCTCAATGCGAGCCTGCGTAGCCTGCTGAGCAAGCGCTTTGGATTCCGCCTTCGCCGCCTGCATTCTCATCAAGCCGGAAAGAGCTGAAAAGACTAAAGATGCACCCTTCATTGTCCTGCACTCACTTTATATTCGACGCCGAGCACCGTCATTTTGAGCGGCACCGACTGCGTAATAGTTAATTGACCGTCGTAGCTGTACCCCAAGACGCCGTTAAGGGTCTTGATGCCAGTAAACTCGTCGACGTCTGAATCAAGAATGTTAGTGCCAAAAGACCTAAACGCTATCTCTTTGTCATTGATAGACATAGCTTGAGTCTCAAAGAGCTCGGCATTGATTTCGAAAATGCGTTTCTTGAAGCCCTTAAGAGAGCCACTGGCTAAGTTAGGCTCGACCGGCAACGTCTTTATTGTCGGCGTGAAGTTAAGTCCAACCTGAAAGCTGCTACTAGCAGCAACCGCAAATGTTATAGTGTGGGGTGATGCGCCAACAGTCTGCTCGGGCTCAATAATTCCATCCCGAATAATCTTAACTGCCTTGCCTTGCAAGTGCGCAACGGTAGTTGAGGACGCAGAGCCTGTGCCTGTCTTTGCACAATCAACAAAGATGTCGGGGTCGAACGCTTCAACGTAGTAAACACTGGCAGAGTTTACGGTTCTTTTCGTAACGACATATATGTCATCAACATCAACGCCGATATTGATAAAGCTGCCATCGGTAGTCCACTGCGATGGAGCGATGACGTTCTGACTTCTCAGCAAGGTATAGCAAGCGATAGAGCCATCATCATCATTAACTATCATTAGGCGGTCACCTTCATCTGTTGATGTGGCAACACGCACAGCCATCTCTCCAGGAGAACGAAGCAGGTGCGATGATAGCAGTGATATTTTAGTGGACGTGTACGCTTGCACACTATCGCTAAACACAAACTCTTGCAGAGCTTTTCCCTGCCTTTGAATAAACAGGGTCGAGCCGTCTACGTTCTGCACCCGTATACCGGGCTTCATGCCAAAAGCTGTTTGCGCTTTAACGATTAGGTTTGAAGGCGTAATCGGGTCGTCAAGAGTCTGTGGCGCATAGAACTCGCCGCCAGTCGTAAATATCTGCAGATGTCTCCCCGAGTACATATCAACGATAGCGTTAAATGTACCGGTGTCCAAGGTCGCTTCGACCGAAGCGTCATCGAGCGCTTCGCCTGGGTCAAAGTTAAAGAAGTCCGAAACACGAGAACCGAAGATGGTAGATGGACGACCTTTTGTGCCGCCGAAATACAACCGGCCCTCGTGAAATGTAACGCTTCTAGGATAGCCGCGGCTTGAGGACCAAACATCCTCATAGCCTTCTTCTATCTCCCAGTTGGCGTCGTCAATGTTGCTCGTATCAAATAGGGGAACTTCGGCAAAACATTCTAGCTTTGCATCACTTACTTTTCGCACGATGCGTAAACGTCCGAAAGGCGTGACGTTTATATACTGCCCAACATAACCGTTTGCTGCAGCGCTCGAAGTAAAGAGGTTTGCGTCAGAGCCGCTATGCTTTGCTGTAACCGTTAAGTTTCCCGATGTACTGCTGACTTCGAGGTGATCGTGAGAAACGCCAGTGTTAAAGCTGCTGCCCGTCGTGGCCGACAGTGTGTACGCATGTTTAGGCACATACGTGAAACTTAGGTTGCTCGCGGTCCACGTTGAGTCGCTAGCACCTCTGACGATCTTAAGCGGCGCTAGATCTTGATGAACAACAATGACGGTATCAGCAGATTGCACCCAATTCATCTCAGGAAGAATTGAGCTGGTCAATGCGCTAACGGCTAGATAATCATTGCCACTGCCATTGATGTTTGTCTGCAAAACTTTGTTCTTGAAGACATACATCCGTCCAGGCGTGAACACCAGCATATAGCTGTCACTAACACTGAACTCAAAACTAACCATCCTTACCGCATTAGCCGCGCCGCTATCTAACTGCGTAATGAATTGAGTGCCATCGCGCCGCTTAGCACCACCCTGAGGTTGAACCGCGACATTCTTGGCAGTAGCCAGGCCAGAGCTGTATTGGGAGATATCCGTTCGAGCGCGAAGCTTGGGGTCTAACTCGCCGCTTGTGAAATCATTTTGAATTTGAATGATTCGCGGCATGTCAGAACCTAACGTCGGTTATCGGAAATTCCTGAATTGATTGAGGCGGACGGTCAGCGCCGTCAATGTTTATCGCGACGCGAACGAGTCCGCCGCGCATATTCTCCGAAGGCGCGCCATAGGCTTTGCCATGGAAATAATCAGCCTTAGTGATTTGGTCGGTGATAGGCTCAGCGAACTCTGCTGCGAGAGCAGTTTTCAGCAGTCGCACAAAGTACGGCGGAAACTCAGCTGGCTCCGGTAGGTATTGAAAATCAATCCAGACGTTTTCTAAGTTTGTAAACAAACCGCCAGAATAGATCTCAAAGTCTCGAATCGTGTGAGCGCCTACCGCCTCAGTGTTAAACACAGCCTTGGGGTTACCCAGCATCTCACCAGGTAGCTGATACTTGTAGCGCCACTCGTTAACGGGCGCATCGGCTAATCGCGCGAGCTTCTTTTTGCGCAACGTCCAACTGTAGGGGTACTGCATCAAAAGCGTATCCCTTACATCGTCGTAGAGTCGGTCGGCAACCTGCGCCTCGTCTGTGCCATCGCTGAAGCTCGACAATGGCGAGGCGCCAATCATGATGAGGGCATCTGAGCAAATCGATAACTTGGTGTCATTCGCAGCCAAGTTGCATCCCCCTTGATAGAGTTTGGGCTAAGCGAGGACCGCCTAGCCCAAACAAGTTTAGTCGCTATCCGTCATTGCAACGGTTGTGCCGTCAGTCACATCAACGACCCCGGAAGCATTTGATGCAACCATCACAATACTCAAAGTTGGAGTATTGCTGTCGTGCACGAAAATGATATCCCCGACAGCTAGCGTGTCGGATAGGTCATTAAAGTAGCCTGCGGTGTTTACCGTCGCGATTGCGTCGGCAGACGTGTATGTGTACATCGAAGGCGCGTTGCCTTTTTTAGATGCACCAATGACGTTTAGACCATCTTTCGAAAATGCCATCGTTTAACTCCTTACTCAGTCGCTGAGATTTTAACGATGCCGTCGTCTTCAATTGCTACGGCGCCAGCCGAGAACATGGAAGAAACTAAGAACGAAGTCTTCTCAGGCACATAGTTAATTTCGGAGCGCTGATTCATGCCGATGCCCATGCCAACCGCATCACGATGGAAGGCCAAACAAGTTCGAACGCCGCTGGAAAGCGTCAAGCCCCCCTCGTCTCGGTCGCCAATCGTTCGGAAGGTAAAGCCAGCGAACTGGTCAATCTGTCCGTTAGAAAGCGCCTTAACAGTAGCGAAGTCAGAGCTGGTCAGCTCGGTCTCATCGAGAAGCGCAGACAGGTTCTTCGCGTGAATAATCATCACACGACCTTCAGCAGGCACGTTCTTGGTATCGAGAAGCTCTTTGGCTTCTAGAATTTTAGCCAAGTTCATATTGGTGCCAGAGCCACCAACGTTAGTACCAACCGTTCCCGGCGACGATGCTGCGTTCAAAGCGTCCAACAGGATTTGGTCCATACGGCGCCCAATCGCATTACCAACAACTTGCACCAGCTCTCGGCGCTCGTCGAAGTTAACTTTCTGTTGGTTAAAGATGTCAGAATATTCTGCGGCGATGTAGTCGGACATCGTTGCAGTTTTTTGACCATAGGTCACATTCAAAGGGGTAACGTCGGTTTGAGGAACGCGAATTGTCGCGGTGCCCTTACCCAACGTTGGGAACTTAACTTGATTGCCCTCGATGCCAGAACGTTCACGGCAAAGGCCAGCCAACGAGCGTGCGCCCTGATATGCTTGCTTGACCTCGGCGTCGAACAACTGAACGAAGGCGTTTGAAATGGACACTGCCATTTTTTAACTCCTAGTTAATGATTCAGTTTTTCAAAAGTCGCATCAGGTATCCATAAAAGGGCTGACAGCTTGGGCGTTTTCGTTCGCCCCAGAACGGGGTTGACAGGCCAATGGTTATCTGTCGGGCGCGATTTTTACCACGTAAAGATGCGCGCCGCAACCTACTACATTGCGACGTGGTCCTGGGTGCCGTAGACCCGCTCAAACATCTTTTCGACCTTCGCCCTGAAACCTGGGTCGGAAATGTATTTAGGGTCAGCCACCATGGCGGTTAGCTCTTCTTTCGAAGGCGCATCATCCATTGGCGTCACATCAACGGGAATGGGGCGGTCGCCGTAATAGCTTCGAACTTTCTGCAATGCCTTTAAGCCTTGCGCAGTTCCGCCCATAATTTTGAACTCTTCGAAATCGCCTTCGGACCAAACGCCTTTCCTGACCAGACCTTGGCCCCATTCCGTCATTGACTTGATGGTCGCATCAGCATTTTTGCCGAGCTTTTCGTACTCCTCTTGGTACGAAAGCTGAGCGAGCTCTGCCTCGTTGCCGGCCTGCTGGATGAAGGCGGAAGCGAGTTCATCGAATGCCGCCTGACTGATGCCATGCTCTTTAGCCCAACTTTTGTATGTTGTGTATAGCTCATCATCCTCGGGGATTTGAGCGTCTTTAAAGACGTCTTCGTTGTATTCATCGGGCGTCTTGTGCTTGCCTTGCGAGAACTTCTTTTGAAGCTCGTTGTATGACTTGGCCAAGTTCTCTAAGTCTGGCCCCTCTTCGGAGTTCCAGAACTTTTCTGGATACCAATCTGGCCGGTCGAACTCAACCTCTTCGCCCTCGGACGCCACGGTGACCTCGTCCAGGGTTTGAAGCCCCGGGTCAGGTTGAACATGTGAAATCCCCTCGTCTGGTTGTTGGTTATCCTCGCTCGCGTCTTCTGCGCCCGCTTGGGCCAACAGTCCATCCGTCTCACTCATAATCGCCTCGCTCTTTCCATCCGTCTTTCGATTTCGCGCACGAGTGAGTTTTGGCCTTCCCTCGCAAATCCATGCGAAGCATCTTCGCCGGGATACCAGGTCGGCTGCTCAATCGTGAGCGAGCGTAAATGCTCATGAAGCTTCTGGCCATCTTCGCTAGCGAATACGCGAAGATATAGCCTGTCGATATCGTCTTGATTGTCTTTATTGCTTAAGACAGTTTGCGGCTCTACTGTTCGCAGCCCTTCCCAACCTTCTGCCATTACTGTTGTTCAGCCGCCATCTGTGCCATCTCCATCGCTTGCTGCGCCATTTGCTCACGCTCTTGCGGCGTCGTGCGAAGGCTCGCCGGAATGCCGAGCTTATCGGCTACGTGGTCAGATATGGCAGAGGTCTTTACCGCCATCTGACCTTCGGGGCCAAGCCCGGAAGATATCTGAGCCCACTGCACGACCTTCTCGATATCGCCAATGCCTTGCGCCTGAGCGATTGGCGCCACCGGCGTGACCTTAACTTGAAGACCATTGACTTGAAGCGGGAGCTCAATGATGCCTCGCTCATCCATGATTGAGAGCACCCGGGTGGTGAGCGGCAACATCGTCTCTGTGATTAGCCGCCCAAAAGCAGAGCCGAGGTTTTGGGCTAGCTCTTGAGCTCTAAACGATATCTCGGTTGCAGATCTCGCTGACATATTGTCGTTTGGCAGCGTGTCATCGAGAAGCGTTTTTTTGATGTTCATGCGCAAATCGTTAATAACAATTTGCGACACGTTGAAGTCGCCGGAACGCGGTAGCATCCGAAGGCTCTCGCCCTGGGGACCGCCATTCCTAGCCACCGGGATGATAGCCCCAGGCCTAATGCTAATCGTCTGCGGGTTGAGCACCCCATCGTCTGCGGCGGTGTATACACCGGCAATCGATAAACTGGCGTTCTTGAGAAGAAGCTCAAGCGTTTTGTTTAAAGTCTTGATGTCGGGGATGGCGGTCACCAGGGGGCCGCGACCATAAACCTCGCCAGCGACTTTCATATATCTCGCTACAATCCATGGGCTCGTCTTCAGCTTTCGCATCAGGAGCTGAGCCTTTCCCTCTTTTTCAATGAGGTAGTAGCTGAACTCTTTGGTCTCGGGGTCAAGAACGGTAGCGTCGATTAGCTCAACTTCTTCAGTAGGCTTGTCTTCAATGGTTCTCTTTAGCTTTTCGGTAAGCTCCGCGTCCGGCCATTGCTGCGTGATAGCCTCGGCCTTCATGCGCAATCGACGATAGACGTTATCAACTCTCCCGTGCGCACCTTCTTCAATGCAAACGAGGTACTGAGGAACGGGTGTGAAACGAATTGGAGTGGTTTCGTCACCCTCCTCAACCAACATCACCGCAGTGCCGACCGCGAGGTCAAGCAGGAACTCGCCCATCGCCAGGTCAAAGTTTGTTTGCCGCAAAAGGTCAAACATCTTTTCGGTGTAGATGTCCAACACCTTTTGCACTTCAACCCTGCGCTCGACCGGAATTTCGCTTCCAGGCTCCAACCGGCACCAACTGCCCTGAGGTGGGAACAATCCCGACTGGATTCGATTAGCAAAGCGCTGGGTGCTATTGATAGCGGTGCTATCGAAGACCCTGGTCATCTTACTTTGACCGGGCGCGTTGCCACCTTCGTAAAACCCGTCATAAAGGTTTCGCTGCGGCAAAGCGAACTCATAACAATCTTCGTAGATTTGTCGCCAGTTATCTTTTCGGCGCTGCGCCAGCTCGTGACGCTTAATGATTTGGCTAGGCGTCATCATGATTTTTTATGCCTCTTCGCAAAGTTGCGAGCACTTTCCTTTGAGCGGAACCCCCACGCTCTCAGCGCGAGCCCTAGCCTGGTAGGTGTACCATCAGGCTTTTTCTCGGCACCCTTCATCCCTGCGAATCTAGCCGCAAATGAAACGCGTCTCGGGTTGGTGCCTGTCTTGACGGGACGCTTAAGGTTGGCGCCCTCAGTGCGCTTGAAGTGCCTGCGTCCGGCTTCGGTTAAGCCGCCGCTAGGGCTTTTGTGCTCTTTACGCATCCTTCAAAATGTCGGCATCAGCTTTGCGAGCCCCGCCTTTCCCAGATACGAAAGATTTAACTCTTCCCATCGCCCACTGATGCGCAGAGACTTTGGGTCTCGAACCGCTTGAGTAGTAAGCGCCAAGGCCTCGACGATAAACTTTATTGAGCTTTTCAGCCTTGAATCGACTCGCACCAGGAATGTTTTTGAAGCTCGGCATTAAGTCCTACTCCGCTGCTCGCTAATCTTGTCCATCATTGCTGGCGTCAGCAGGCCGCGCTTATACAGGCGCCGTGTGCGCTTTATTTCGGCGCGGGTCTTATCTGGGCTTGAAGACCCAGACACATATTTCTTTGGCAGTCCGCTGCGCCTGTCTTTCGGCACCTTGGCGAACCTACGAGGCATAGGCTTTCTTTTTCTTCGCCATAGCGGTTTTCATGCTGCCTTTTTCCATGCGTCCGCCAGTTTGTTTGGCGTATTCCTTAGCAGCTGCCATACCTTTTTTGCTGTAAGAAAAATGACGAGTCTTGCCGTCTTTTGAGATAACCTTAGGCATATCAAGCGCTCCCCAACGTTCGTGACGTCTCTTCATCCTGCACGCCTCTGCCGCTGTCTGCAAGTAAGCTTTGCCGCCCGAAACGTCTAGCCCTTCGGCGTGCTGACCTAGCCTTTTCAACCTCGGTCGTCACCTCAACCTTTTTGTCCCGCGTCTGCTCTTCGACAGCCTCCCTAACCGCTGCCGCTGGCGTTCCTGCTTGAGGCTTTGGCTTTTTGGGGTTTATGATCTGACTAAGACTACCCACCTAACTTCTCCTTGATACCCACCTGGGGGTTTTCACGTTCTGGGCTGAGAAGCAGTCTCTGACCAGCTATGCGTCTCGCTCGTTTTTGAGCGGCAAGCTCTCGCATCTGCTTCTCTTCTCTAGCGTCTAAACGCTCTTCTTGGCGTTGTTGAGCTTCTGAAATTTTGGGGTCGGGCGGCGGCGGGGATTTAACCTTCCCGCCAAAAAGCATTCCCATAGAAGTGCCTCGCAAACATCACATGAGTTGAGCCGTCAGGTCCATAGCCGACCATTCGACCTTCAGGCTCGAAACTTAGCCTAGCTGCCCACCGCATCGCAAGGTCATTTCGCTCATCAACGACTATCTGCAATCTATGTAAGTTCATTTCGATAGCTATCTGCTTAAAGGTTCTGATAGCACCTCGGGTTAACGATATTGGCGTGCTTTCAATTAGATAGGTTGTGAGCAGCCAACCTTCCGCAACGCCAGGCCACAATTGATTGAATCCCCAGCAGCATGCCATCTTGCCATTGACAAGCGCGGTCGTTGAATGCGGCTGCATAGCGCTCACCTTGAGTCGGTCGATGTAGTCGGGGATTAACTCAAAATACTCAAGCTCAAATGGACGCAAATCCATATGCAACGGGTGAGTCCAATGAAACGGGATGTAGCTAACGTTTTTGTTATTGGAAGACATCGAACTCCATCTTCGCCATGAGCGGCGCGTTGCGTCGGCTGTGATGGCTGTTGCGAGTCATGTTGCGATGCTCAGAGCTCATCATCAGATAGCCGTAAGCATCTCCTACGTGCGAGTGCTCGTTCTTGTTAGGCGTATCCTTGAAACGCTCTTGGCCAGCGCCCATCGCAACTCGCTTGAAGTGGTATCCACCGGCAAGGCTTTTTCGAGTTCGGGTGCAATTTCTGTTAACGACCAGCCCTGGCTTGCCATCGATTAAGCGATTCATCGGTGCGGCTCCAGCTTCGCGCCTCACCATGAAATCATTGGATGCGGTTGGCTGCGCACGCAAACCCAGAGTCCTCATGTGTTCGAACGCGGTCACCTCGAAAATTTCATCGCGCTTCTGCCCCGCAGGGTCACCCCAGATAAACACCTGACACTTGGGGAACATGGTGTTGATTTCTTGCATCAGCTGATGACAGAAACGCTCAAGGCCCATATCGAATGCCACGAGCTCATGCACAACGTGCCATCGACCATTTTGCATGCGCTGTCCAAACACGGCGGCGGGGGTTAGTCCGAAGTCGAGGCCGATGTGCACCGGCCATCCAGGTTCAATCTCGATGTCTGACGACATCATGCTATCGCTGAACTCTGGCCAGACCGGCCTTCCATCCTGCACGTAGACGTATTGGGCGCCTGCATAGCATTGAATCCAGTCGAGCGTTTTACCGGCAAGCTGCTGCTCGTAATAACCCATGGGCAGGTTGTTGACGTTCTCGGCCTCGGGGTTGTTTATCCAATACTTGCCTGCGGCGAAGATCGTGTTGTCGTGTTCTTTAGTCGCCTCAACGACGCCGCCAGGCTGCTTAAAGAACTTCCAGGGGAACTTCCCTCTGATTGGATTTTTCTCAGCGATATGCGGCCACCAGTGGTCGCTATCCATGGGGTTAGTTGACATCCACACCCCGCGCCATGGGCATCCACCGTGACGCTTTGTCGGGTAACGCCCGACCCGGGACGTAAGGCCGTCCACCACGGCCTTGGGTAATTCTCGCGCCTCATCCACGAAGCCTCCCGTTAGCTCCAGGCTGAGCAGCTTCCTGACGTCTTTGGGTTGGTCCAGGGCGAGGAAGATCACCTCGCAGTCGAGTCCTGGTGCGCCGTCACGCGGTGGTAGCTGAATATGGTGCGTGATGGGTGGCGACCACCGCATCTGTCCCCAGGTATTTTCTGGAAAAATCTCCTGCCACGTCTTGATGGTCGTCGTGCGCAGCTCCGGATAGCTGTTTCTGATGACTGCGAATCGGGTGTATCGGACGTTGTCAATCTCACTTGGCGGCTGCTTCACCGCTCTCAGCATCACCTCAGCGAGACTTGCATAGGTCTTGCCTGACCCGACGGGGCCTAGCAGACCACGAACGAATGCGTCGTCGTTCAGAAACTGCCACACCACGGGGCTTTCACTGAAATCAAGGTCCAGCCCTTGCAGCGGGTCTGTGGCTCGCTGTCGTTTGCGCCTCGCTGATTGGTCAGTCGCGCTTCTTGTCCTGGCCATCACTTACCTCATAGGTTGTTGTTTTCGGGCCTGTCACGTTGATGCCTATCATCGATGGTCGCTGCTCGTCGCTGTTCGGCTCTAGCAGGCCACGGTGTTTGGCGAGTAGTCGCAGCGCGGCGATCTTGTCGTGCATCTCCACCTCAATTTGATTGCCAAATTGGTTGGGAGTGACCTTCACCTTCTTGATTGACCGCCTCGCCCTCTCGGGTAGCTGGTCGGATGCTGTGAGTGCGACCTGTCCAAACTCGTCCCAGTTGATGACATCCGTCACCTCGCCTGCCCCAATCGCTTCGAGCTCCTGAACGACCGCTTCGCGCTTGTCGGTGCTGAGCGCTTGTCGGCGTTGTCTAGCGGTCATTTTGTTCTGTGTCATCGGTAACTCATCAAAAGGTGCCAAAATTTTGAGCGAACCCCCCTATAGGGGAGGGCCCGGGCGGGGGGCCAAGGGGGTCGTTTTTTGTGCAGTGCAACAAAGGCCCAGAAGCCCGGGTGTACAAAAGCAAATCAACGTTTGTTTTCGTGAACATCTA
>Ga0209645_1001116_pt1 | contig 13613 bp, 8 predicted proteins | sample ETNvirenome_6_30_FD_184070 | JGI IMG/M metagenome (GOLD analysis project Ga0209645, IMG submission 184070) | Marine viral communities from the Pacific Ocean - ETNP_6_30 (SPAdes) (version 2) | ecosystem: Environmental > Aquatic > Marine > Oceanic | place: Pacific Ocean | collected 2013-06-19
CCAGAGTAATCACAAATCCAACACTTGAAAACTCCCTTTTCGATATTGACTGAGAGTTTTAGCTTGTGGTGATTGCACTTTGGGCAGTGGAACTGATGTTCTTCATCGTTTGTCCAACAACGGCCAAGTGCTTTCTTAAGTAGTTTGAGTTTCTCCGACAACTTTGTCTCCCGCTAATGCTATTATTATACTGTCACACATGTCTAGTGTGCCCGGTTTTGGGTTTCCGTGTTTTGTATATTGTATCTCAATTTGTGGGAAGTTGTCAATAACAAATTGTAAAACCTTTTCTTTAGCATTGTCACCGCGTTTGATGCCGACGCCTGCTTGTTTTCTGGCAGATGTTGCTGCAATCATCTGGGGCTGGATGCCAAATATCTCGAAGCAAAACCAAGACACGACTCCGTTGAATCTAGATAGTGTCGATAAAGTTTGCGCTGACGAGAAACCCGAACGAAACGAGTGCAAAGATTGCTCGATGTATATGTTATTTATACCATGTTTCTTTTTTATTGTCAAGATATTTTCTTTAATAAACTTTGCTTTTTCATAGAAGGTTGGAAACTTTCTCTTGTTTCTGGTATCCCAGAAAGTTGTTTCGATTATCTTTCCTTGTTTTATTATTGTTGCTCCGGTTATGGAGGTGGATATATCAAGACCTAGTGTTGTTTGCATACATTAACTCGAACAGTTTCTTTAACATGTTATCTTTCTTAGTGGCGTCTTCTGTGAAGAACCAATGCCACACTAAAGATGATTCTATCTGATTTAGCTCATTTTTTATAGCAATAACTTTCTCTTCTGTTTGTTTTAGTTTTAATTCTGTAATTTCTGGCACGTCTATTCCGAGTTCCATTGCCACATCTGATAGAGTTAGTATGTCGTTATTTTCCAGCGCTTCTCTAGCCCGATCGAATAATTCAGACTTTTTAGACTTCTCAAATCCATCGGGAAGTTCGCCAAGTTTGTCAGGATGGATGTGCATTGCGATCTTTCTAAATGTACTTTTAACTTCTGGGTCTGCCTTTTTTGTGGCAGAATCTATATCTGAAAGATTTTCTTGCTCTGGGTTTGGTTCGTGTACCGTATGCTGCTGCTGTTCTGGGTGTTCTCTCTCTTCTGTATCTTCACTGGTTGCAATCTCAACTTCTTCAGGGTTGACGGGCTCTGCTGGCTGCTCTGGAAAATATTTCTTGTTAAACATGGCTTCCACTTCTCTGGACGCGGAGTTTAATATTTCTCTGGAAACTTTAAGTTCTGACTTGAGCGCTGCCAACTTTACAGCCAAAAACTTCATCTTTTGTTTTTGTGCGCTCATCAGAAGTCCATCCGGAGCTTGAATAAATATTCCTGAACCTCAGTTTTCTTTACCGGGTTTGCCAAGGAGGCTATGCCTATTAGGTTTTTGTTCTCATCGTATATTCCTATCTTCGAAATATAAGTTGTGTTCTCAAAAGACTCCTGATATCCCGTATACTTTGACTTTGCTATATTTGCGATCAAGCCTCCTGACTCTATGTAAGAAGAGCTTCCAATAGATGAGGTGACCTGATTGTCGAACTCTACAAAAGTAGGATTACTGGAGTAGTTTAACTCTCCTTTATTTGCGTGTGCTAACATGGTAAGCGTGGGTATCTTGTTAGTACCCTCCATTTTAATCATGTAAGATGGAACTGTCCCAACGTTGTGACCAGAAGTAGCAGTGCCTGTGCCTACTGTCTCTAGCATGCCCGAACCAAAGCTGAGCCAATTCGGAAAACTAGTGGTGGAGGCATCGAAGTATCTATCCTTCGACGCGTTGTCGGAACTTAAATTCGAAGATGCTGTCAGGATGCAGATGCCATACTCGTACATCACTATTCCCGCTACAGATCCAGAGTTTACACCATAAGTCTCGATTAGTTCCCCGTTCTTTTTGGTGTCTCTTAGTCGGGCCATAAGCGTGCCAGTGATATAATAGTCTAACTGAACTGAGCCCTTTCTCACCTTTGAGCCGTAGAATATCGAAGGAACCTCTATTATGTTAGCATCCGCAGAATTGATGTTGCCAAAGTCAAACTTGGTGCTGAGATAACCTCCCGTTTCTATGGGGTTTCTAAGTGCTCTTAAGAATTTTTTATTATCATTTTCATAAGACTGCACATAGATCCTGCTTACGCTGGCAGACAACGGATACGATCCGGTTATAGTATCACCAAACTGAAATTGTGAACTGTCCTGAAACTGACTAGTAGTCACTGTCCTGAATGCTGTTCTTGCGCCGTCTTTGGTTATAAACGGATACGCTAGTCCATCTGCAGGCTTGTTTACGTTCATCTCGTATAAAGAAATAAATCCCTGCGGCACATGATTGATTGTATTGGAGAAGTCTCCGTCGACTGACGATTCTCTATTGACGTAGGTTTTACTATCGTAAACAAAAAATTCATACTCGGGATAGGTGACTATCGTGTTATTATAGATGTCATCCTTTTTGAATTTTTTGAATTGCATTTTAGTAGTCCAAGCGTACCCTCAAAGTAAGTTCGTTTGAAGGATCTTTGCGTAAAGGTTCAGAGAGCTTTGCTACTGCTAGCAATTCATTGTCTGCCGAATATAGACCTACGGTTGTAACGTACGCCTTTGGCGGTGCTAAGATGTTCTCATTCTTGACTCTGATCTTTGACCCTGTCAAGTATGTTGGGTTTGAGCTGTAGTTAAACTCGTTATGGTTTGCTCTACAAAAGTAGATGGTAGAGTTTAGCTCGGTTGTATTGTTAAATGATATGTTGCTTATACGATGTCGGAAACTGTCAGCGAAGACATCGATAGATGAGTCTTTGAGAGTGGTATCAAAACTTGCTCCGGCTGCTGAAGCGCTTGGGAAATTAGACCCTGTTAGGTTCCCAGTGTCCACAACAGAAGACGTAAGTACAGCTATCCCTGCTTGGTAATAGATCAGGCCAACATTGGTAGAACCACTCTTTAAGAGTCCGTATTCGCCTGCAGGAGAATTAACTTTGTATGAGGTTTCTGCTCCCGTGTCTGTAATGTAAGCTATGTCCGAAAAAGGGCTGGCATAAGATTCAGCTCTACCTAGGTCGAGTTTAAAGCTACCCTTCTTAATCTCGTCCTTGACCAAAAGTCTAGAGAAATTTAAAAACACAGCGTTGTGGATTTTGGTGCCAGATGATAAATCACCATCTTGATCAAAAGGTCGTATGGAGCCACTGGTGTCGTACCCCACAAGAGTTTGCGCCATTTGATTATAGATGTTAACCTTCTTAGCGACTTGAGCAGTTGCAGTGCCCGAAACACTAGTTTGCGAGCCGGCGTCTACATTGGTGCTAAACCCACAAGTAACATCAAAGATATGATTTGCTGAAGAGCTTAAGTACGGGTAGTCGTAAACAGACTGAAACATACCATGAGAATATGTCTTGATGTTTGCGTTTCTGTCATTTAGACCTGCATGCGCATAAGTACCTGAAACCAAAGTTCCGGTAATTGGAATAGCTTCGTGAAGAAGCGTCCTTGTTGTTGTTCTATCTGAACTGCTAAAAGTTTTAAAAAACGTACCTGCTGACATATCTTTCTCCTAAATTAATTTGGTGTCCTGAGTATTCTAACTGGAATATCTATGGAATACCCTGATGTAACGCCCACGACGTTAACGATTGTGTCTATGTATTTGTAACTTGCCACTGTTGCTCCAGACTTTATCGGGAAGTCCGTATCGTCTGATATTGCAGTACCCAACTCGTCAAACAAAGCATCAGAGCTTTGCAATGAGGTCGACGTTCGTAAAAACAGTTTGAGTCTGTTTCCTAGCGGGCCGTCGAACATTTCTAAAGTAGTGTGCTCTTCGTCCGCTATCTGAGCGGCCGTGTAGTTTCTAACAGTCTCTACTGCTGCATCGGTTGACGAAACATAATAAGAAGCTATAGCATCATCATCGACAAATGAGTTTGCCAAAGCTGAATATCCGGGCACTCCTCTGTGGAGCCTCAGTAACCTGTGGTCTAATCTTATCAGATACGCAGTCTCAACAAGGTCGGGAGAGAGAGACTGTCCTATGTCTGGATTACCTCCCGTGTCCAAACCTTGATCTACAAAAATAAATTTTGTTTTATCGGCATTTGTTGGGCTATACGGAAGCACGCCACTTTCTGTGAAGTTTATTTTGTTGTCAGTATTAGTGTTTGCTGACAAGTAAAACCCTGCGCTTGCTGTATGGACTTGGGTGCTGTTAGCTGACTTATTGTTTAGTCTGAAAATCGGCATATAAAGTATATTGTTTCTGTTGATAGAAATAAGCTTTGTCTTCATTAGCGATGTGTTGTTTGTAAAGGACTCCAAGATTGGTGTCTGCATAATCTCAAGATCTGCAAAGGCTGAACCGCTGGGGTGGTTACCATTGTAAGTCGTGTAATTTATCTCTTCGTCACAAAAAGCGAACTTAACTATTTTGAATTCGCCTCGGGCCATTCTCTGGCGGCCGGCGTCCGTCAGAACAGCGTCTAAAATTATATCACCGGAATTATCTAAAAATGCCATATTCTCTTCCTTTAAATTGTTGCCTAAGAAAACTACTATTAAATAGTAATTTAAAACTAATAATTCTTTTTTTATTTAGCGCTCATCGATCTGGGCGCTCAAGATCATCAGCGTTCTCCTGGTTATAGTTGTTTCCGGATACATTAACATTGTTACCACTAACCTGCACGAGGCCCTGTACTGTTGGCATGGCGACGTTGTTCGTGTTGTTCAAGTTATTTGTTGGACCACCTGCCATTCCAAGGCCCTGAACATCATCTTCCGAAACGTCATCTCCTATCTGTTCTTCTCCTTCTCCACCAGAACTACCGGAGTTTCCAGACCTGTCATCGTCTGAGCCTCCTCCTGCCATCCCAACAGGGATCGAATCTTGACTTTGCCCAGAATATCCACCGTCTCCTCCAGACAAGTTCCCGACTCCGGCTGCGGCGCCTGTGGGAGAAACGTTGGAGGTCGATGTCCCTACTCCGTCCAGAGCGTCGTTTAAGAAATCTGCCAAGTCTTGTCCAGCGATGAACTCATCAACAGAGTCTACGCCGGCTAATTCCAAAAGCCTGTCACCTGCCGCCTCCATCTCAAGAACCTCTCTTGCCTCAGCCATACCTGGAGAGTCAGGGTCGAATGGCTCTTGTGGATCTATGGGTAGTGGCTGTGGAGGCTCTGGGCCCACTATTTCTGTCGGGTTCGTAATCGTAACGCCGCCGGCGTTTCCAATCGCGAGATCAAGATCAGTTGATCCGCAAGGCGCAGATTCAGACACGGTAGGGGGATCCTGCGGTGCAACGTCAATTATGCTTTTCGAAAACTTTACATTTAGGTCTATTTGACGACCAGTCCTTTTGCTTTTGAGTCTTATTTTAAAATCCCTTCCCCAGACTGAATCTTCTTCTGGTGATTCTCCAAATAAAATATCGTCTCTAGATGGTACGCTCATCGCAAAATTTCTAGAATCCAAATCGGTGATGTTGTCTGAAAATGTTATCGCTCTCTGCTGAAACGAGGGTTCTATCTTCAGCGCTCTTTCGAAAGTTAAAGTTGGCTTTGTCTCGTGAAGTGGAACCATCTCATATTGTTTTATATCTAAGAATATACCATTAACGTAGCTATTGACCTTAACTTTGTAAACTTCCGTTGGGTTAGAAATGCCTACCTTGTCAATTGCTCTGAATGCATAAAAATATTCTTTATTTGGCTCAAACTGACTGTCATTGAAGATTAGTGACCTAGAAGTAGTTTCGACGGTCTGTACATAATCTGAATTCGCAAAATCCTGATATGTTTCTGGCGGACTAGATAGCCTCATTATCTGGAACTTTTCTGGAAGCGAGTCTGTTTGATATTGTATGGCCCTGTCCTCTCTTGCCTGTTGAGCCTCCAACATTGAATCTATAATTTGTTGATCTCCTGGTAAAATACTAATTGGTATTTCCTGCTTTTCTCCAAAGTTAGACTGTATAAGCATTTGCATTGCGCTGTCCTCGCCCTGAAGAGGAATAAAAGATACTTGTGGTGCCATAGGTGGCTTTTCAATAACGCTGACCACCTTCTGGAAGAACGGTGCTTCGATAACCTTAATGTGCGGCAATACCTCGATTTTGTACTTGGATGAAACTCTTTCACCGTCCGCGGTCCATTCGCCCTGAGGGATGTACGTGTACTTAGATCCAATCACTAAGTTCAAACTATGTATCCTGTATACGTATGTTTTTCCGGGATTCACCTGTGTATCTACAAAATCTATGGTCAAAACTTTGTCGCTGTCCATTACATAAAAATTCTGAACGGGGCCGGGGCTCATTTGTCCATCAATTATTTCGTGCTTTGCTATACGATATCCAATAATTTCCGAGAATGATTTACGCCCATCGTAGATGCTTTTTAAAGACCTTATGTTTCTAGGTGTCAAAACTTGCTGACCAAGTTTGTTCATAAACAATTGCGATCTTATAGTGTCCGTAAAGCGAAGTAGTTCTGCGTTGTTCCAGTATTCGTATTTAAGAGGGTAACTGCTGTGGTTTATTCCCTCGAAGAAGGTTATGGCGCGATCTTTTATCGTCGATATTAAGCTCTTGAAAGGATCGGGAGTTGTCCTAGATCTCGCATTTAGCAAGAATCTATCGTTTTCCAAAGCCTGGTCATTGTTAGATGAAACAAATCTAAACTCATCTTCGACCTGGGAGTAGAGCCCCGGTTGTGTATAGGTACTTGAAGCCAACTCCAAAACATATTTGTCCATTTGGAACTCGTCCAAGAGAGAAGCAATCTTTCCCCCTTGTTGTGTCATTATCGATATTTCTACATATTGGTTAAAATACCTCTTAAGTGATTCGTTTGCTTCCTTCATCTCCGCAACTGAGTCACTAGTAAACTTTTGGACTCTGTCGTCGACATCACAATTTTCATGAGTGGCATGAGTAGCTCTAAAGTAGGTTCTGTACAGTCCAGGCAGTTGCGTCTCTGGTACATGTGGAACTTCTTCGTAGTATCCAACATGCGGAGTAATAGACACAGAAGTACCTGTATTAACCTCAATGTTGTCTAACTCTGATGAGTAAAATGGTTGAGTTGCTGCAAAAACAGTGTCATACATATACGGATATGTCGTTGTATTTTCTTCCTCGTTTACGACACTATCTGGAACAACAGAAGCAAGGCCTGCGAATATCTGCGAAAGTGGTGCCTGTTGTTGAGGAAAGTATATATCGACAAAGCTGTGCCAGGTTTTTTGAGTTTCAGAATACTCCTCTCTAACTATTTCATAATTTAGGGGGCGTGTTGATGACATTTCATCTTGCAAGAATATTTCTTTCTTTCCGTCCCAAGCCCAGATTTTATTAAAATATAACCTTATTTTATCTTTTGTCACATAGTTTGATTGCTCGGCGAGTGCCGGTGGTGTTGAGGACATGTCCAAAAACAATTGCTTGTTAAATATATTAACTTCCCTACTAGAAGCGCGGATCTCACTATCTACGATGTCGAGCGGCGCAAGAAACGGTGGCAACTCTATCTCTGATTCCTCTGGCGTTGTTGGACTCTCTCCTTCTCCAGGTGGTGGATCCTCCGGAAGGTCAGGCAACTCCTCGCAAGGATCTACAACGGCAGGGCCCTCGGTGTTGTTTGGGTCTATATTTTCGTTATTGTCAATTGACATTCATTTAATCCTCTCCAGTAAATAGTGCCTCGCCCTTACTCTTTATCACAAGTTGTAAGTGGTAGGTCCTAGGTTGACAGCTGTGGCTGAAGTTACCGTGTTGTTTGACGGAGCATTGAGTACTTTTGACAACTCTTCCACTGATACTTCAGCCGTGGTGTTAGTTGCTTTGTACTTTTCCCCGCTCGACTTTGACCCCTCTGACTCTACCTTGATTTTTACTTTCTTTCCTTTATGCTTTCGCAAGTTCTCTTTGTTTACTTCTACGTATTGCGCTTGTGAAGACTTTCCGGACTTCATCATAAGTTTTGACTTTTTCTCTTTAAAAAAATCTGGACTTTCAGATCCCTTTTCTTTCTTGAGGGCTTTCGATATTTTGTCTTCCATTTTTTGATAGATACTCTTTTTATAGTAGTCGTTCAGGTTTTTCTTGTTAGTCTCTTTATCCTTATTGAAAGACTTCGTCGTATCAAAAACATCTGATGAATCGACTATTGCTTTCTCATTTGTCTCAGTTAATCCAGTCTTGTCTTCTTTCGACTTAAAAAAAGTAGCGCTAGTATTTATGTCTGCTGGAAACTCTTTGAAAGAAGAGACATCTGGGTCCATGTGGCTTAAGCCCGAATAGCCGTGTGTTGGTAGCGAAGTTATAGTATTGTTGATCAAATCTTTTATCTGCTCTTCGGTATGCTCGACAGGTGTTCGGGCAATGTTGTCTAATCTTGAAGTCCAGTTCATGTGTTCGAACTCTGAAGATCGTGCCCACTGATCTCTTCTAAAAACATCCACAATCTCTTCGTCAGTGCTAGCGTACTGCACTGCGCTCGGGACTGCCCATATTCCAGTGGAACCTTCTATAGAGGTCATTCCTCTGGCGGCTTGATCGGCGGCATTAAGTTGCTCAAGTCGCATATCTAAAATATCTGATAAACCGTAGGATACAAATAGGTCCCCTGACACATAAGCTTCTGCGTATCCTGGAATCCTTCTGGAAAATTCTATCGAATTACTTCTCTGATTTGTGGGATGTACGTTACCCAGTTTTACAATTGACTGCGCTGCTACGGAAGTGTTACCTCCTGCCGCTTGCAAAACGTTATCTTTCTTTAATATTTCTGCATATGTCCTTATTAGGTCCTGGCAATGATCTGCGAATTTGGTAGACGTCTGTATGTCTCCTGTCTCCGGTTGAATAGATCTCTGTAGCTCGTTGCGAAGTGCTTGTCTGTTTTGATACTCTAAATTTCCTAATAGGCCATGCATCGAAACAAACTGATTGATCAAGGCGGTGATAACCGTACTATATTCTCTTTGGGCGCGTCGGATGAATTCGTCTGTATACGCAGTGGATGCAAACTTTAAGTTGCTCGGACCTTCATAAAGGAACTTTTGATATTCCTTCAGATAGTTTCTTAAATCCTCTAACATGCCGATGATTAATCTTTTTATACTATCGTCTATCGATATGTCTACCCTGTATGCGTACTTTCCAAAATTCACATTCTTCGCTAAGTCCCGGTCTTTAAGTTTAAATTTCTTTACTCCCGGTTCGTCTGATTCCAGCTCAAGAAAAATGTAGCGGCCGTCGGCGCCGATGACCGGAGTTACAAGAACTTGCTCGTCCTCTTGAGACGTGACAGCTATGATCTTATCTATTTCATCTGTATCATAAACATCATAATCCGCTGTGCATACCGGGTTATTACTTCTGGGAGAGTTAGAGAGCCTGTATCTACTGATTGCGATTCTTCTTATCTTTGCCATGTTCAGTATTTCTTGCTTGGTAATCCCGAACTCTTGTTGCATTCTTTTTATAAAAAATGGGAATTTAGACTTAATTCTAATTAACTTCTCGTAATTGATCTCAAATTCCAATGCATGCGAAGTGCCGTTAGTGTAAACATCGAGAGAGTGTTCTGCATTGTAAACAACATCGAATGGAGTGTGCATGCTTTGTTGTTCAAAGGTCTTGGATATTAAATCCTGCTGAAATTCTGGATCGTACACCTTTATAAGAGTGTCTGGACTGTATCCATTATCTGATTGAAAAATAGAATCAAACGTACTCTTTGTTTGGACCCATGGTGAATTGTAATTATTTTCCAAAGCGTCCAACTCTTCCGCAGATCCGTTGTATTCGGATATGAACAGTCGATCGTCGAAAAGAAAATTAGCAACAACCTTAGAGTAAGCTATAGTTTTTGTTTTTAATGTTCTGGCATTAGATAACATGTGTGGTGCTGCAGGGCCTTCCATCCACCCTATATAACCATCTGGTCCGGGATTGTTATCTCCATGATAATGATAAGACCCGTTGAAAGGGGTTCCATCCTCAAATGTTAATATATCGATTGTTTCTGGAACGCGAAGTTGGTTTTCTATTTTTTGCAAAACCAAATCTTCCTTAAAGTTACCTCCGATTTCGAGGAGTCTCAATATACTGTCTTCCATTGTCGACAAGCCAAATTCTTGTTCTAGCCTTGCAACATCCAGGTGCGAAAACGCATATAGCTTGAGCGTGTTAAGATCCGATGAGTTTAGGTTAAACTTGTTAATCGGTATTTCCACAGAGAACGCTATATCTTTGAGATTAGAAGCACGATGAGACTCTGAGTTTCCTATTCCAGAATTACTTACCACGTTTTCAGAGTCCCTATTCACTGCTTCAGTCAGTGTTATTGTTGTCATGTCGTACGTGTTTCGGAGTTGATACATCCAATCAGTGACCAAGATGCGTTCTCCGTTTACTGTGACTGTCATCACGTTGGCTGCTCGGGATTTTGGATCTGAGAGCTTTGATGCAAAGTCAGAACCATCATGAACCAACATAAAATGAACATTTATGAAATCTGAAAAGTATTTCTCTTCCATCCAAAAAGGACTAGTACTGTTGTCATTTGTAGTCAGATAGGCATTAACAGTTACATTATCTCTATTAACATAGATTTTCTGTATGGTTATATGCGGTAATGGTGTGGTACTTAACTGTTGCATCTTTTGTAGTGTTTACTCCTGTGGTGAGAAAAAGTTTGTATTAATCTTCTTTCTCATTGGGACCTCTGTTACAGACCCATCTGTTTTGATGTCAAAATATTTTAATATCTTTTCTATTTCGTCGATTCTTATAAGTCTCTCTCCCTCTAATACCTCAAAAATTTCTATCTCAAAATTTTCCCTTGTGTATTTTACGTTCGACTCTTCCAGGCTTATAGTGACATTCTCTGGTGAAGTTTCCAAAAAAGAGCCATCTAAGAACTCAACTTTGTCCTGGGAGAAATCTATTGAGAATGTTTCCGAATCATGCAATTGACCTTGGTCTCCAGTAACCTGAGTAGTATCTATATTCAAGCTGTAAGTTGGTTGGAGATCTATTTGAGGTATCTTTGCGTGTTCTCCTGATTGTGTTAAGTACGCTATCTCCTCGTTCTTAATCGGAGTATCATAGCTACGCAACTTAAACATTGGAACTTCCTGTGTTGCCAAGTTCATTGTCCCAAGAGGAAACGAAAGTAACTTTCTTTCTTCGTTGTCGTTTTGACTCTGCCTTAGTTCTTGAAATATATCTTTGATCCCCATCTCTATTTCTTTAGACTCCTGGTCGAACCTCGTCTCGACTCCAGATCTCAAATGTTGGGGTTCTAATCTAATCGCATCCTTGATTCTATCTTGGGCGCCGTTGATTGCGTCCTCGGTGCCACCGTACTCGTTGTCATATATAATATCATCATCGAAAAATTGATAGAATTGAGGCTTAAAGTTTCCTTTGGATAATAACTTTTTGCCGAATTGTGTCAACTCTATCTGAATGACTCTTTCTTTTTTATTTATAAACGACACTTTGTATTATTCCTCTTCTGAAACTGGAGGCGCTACTCCCTTAAAGATGTCCGCCTTACCCTCAAGTTTAACTAGTTCTACGATAGAAAAGAAATCATATGGCCAGTTGAAGCTGTATGGCTGATCCAGGAGTTCTTTTGTGGGCTTAATAGATCCAATCGAGTCGTCTAGTTTAAGCTGCCTCTCTACGCCTGGTAAGGACTTTATCTTCACCTGGTTAAGGTCGAACTCCGCTCTTTGCTTTGCTTTTATAATTAACCATCTCACTTTTGAGTTAGCAAAGTCCATATTCTCCACGTAAGGTCGGAGATCTGGTGGTAAAAAGTTAGACACATACTGCACATCCTGCGACTCTCCGGCATTTGCCTGTGTATTGTCAACGCTAGAATACTTTAATCTCGTGGCGCTAAAGTCGCTCTTTGGAGAAACATTTTGCCATATGTTCGCAAGGTCCTCTTTTGTAAACTCAGCATTAAACTGGAACACATACTTCATCTTTCCTTCGAACTGAGGAGGCATTACAAACTTTTCTTCCATTCTCAATTGATATGCCGCTGATTCTTTCTTAGTTTGTCCAGGATTATTGTAAAAGTCCTGATAGCTTGCATGCTCCGCTTTGTAAGTTTCCGTCTGCTTTCCAAAGCCACGAACCGTGTTTTGGAATTCTTTCTTTCTCTTGTCGTTCATTTTCTGTGCGGAAGCTTTTATTTGGTTGTCAATAGTAAAATACTTGATCGGCGCATTTGATTGCTCAGGCTCGACAAAAGGTATCGCGACAACCGCCTCGGACACTATCTTCTTTTCTGCTAATTCACCAGTCTTCACAGATACAGTAGAGTTCTTTATGAAGCCTACCCTTTCTGCTAACTGGTTCTCAGACGGTATATCTGGCACTGCTTCAATCGATATGGTGTAGCCCTCTTCTGCAGAAGGTAGTGCACCTGATTGATGCCACATACCAACTGAGGATGTTAGATAATCTACGGAAGAAACCTCTGGAACATTCGAGTAAAAATTTGACCACCTTCTTCTCTGCCATGGTGTTGCAGGATCTCCATCTGCAGCAGTGATCTCTACCTCTGCATTGTCCGACAGCCTAAGTGCGGATCCGGTTGCATTAACAAAGTTTAATGTTGGAGTCTCCCATCTAGATTGTATGACCCATCTGTGTCTCTGTGTCAATTCGGTACCTGGATCTATGTTTTCTTGTGCTTCGTACGCTACCAAGTTGTCTAACTTCAAGGACGCTGAGATGCTCATAGCATGCTTGTAGTTCGTATTATCATTCGGATTAGATGGTACTGCTGAGAAGTTTACATAGTCGTATTTGGAATCTCTGAGTATTTCTTCTAACGTGTGGTTTCTCGTTTCCTGCGGAGTAAAAGTAATCTCCACGTACGGCTCTGAACCTGGATCCAAGAATGGCGGAACAAACGGAGAGTGTGCGTGTGAGGCACTTACTGCTACCACTGAGCCATCTGATAATAGTTCTATGTTACCTTCGTCCACTGGAGGCCCGAAAGCTGAATGTCTATCGTACATTCTAAGGTTATTGTTTCTTACATGTACTCGCATCTTGTAAGCCTCTCCCGCCAACAAGTTGGGGTTTACTGGTAAGGACTCTATTGTTGACAGCTTATTATCCTTTAAGAAGAAATTGACGGTCTCGGCTGTAAAATTGTTTACTGCCAATCGATAAGGCTTGAGAGATGACTCTAATGATCTTCCCAAAGTAAATTCAGATACACCCAAGTCCACTTCATTACTTGACGGATCCAGTTTGCCAAATGTAAACGGATATTCGAGCACTCGTCCAACAACTTGATCACCATAGTATAAGCTAGCTGATGGGTGTGGTTCTTGATCTTTTATTGCTGTCCCGACAAGCCGTGATGGTTCTAAGACGTCCTCGAACGTAACTCTCTTATAAGCACTGCCAGATAGTCTAGGTATGCCAGCGTCTACAGTGCTGTTTACTAACGATCCTGTGTAGGAGTTATTAACTTGCAAATCTGTATGGAAGCTAGATGTTGGGAACACTATGGTTCTCTTGTTCGTATTGTGTCTTGAGACTGCATCCTCTATT
>Ga0209645_1001118_pt1 | contig 13598 bp, 22 predicted proteins | sample ETNvirenome_6_30_FD_184070 | JGI IMG/M metagenome (GOLD analysis project Ga0209645, IMG submission 184070) | Marine viral communities from the Pacific Ocean - ETNP_6_30 (SPAdes) (version 2) | ecosystem: Environmental > Aquatic > Marine > Oceanic | place: Pacific Ocean | collected 2013-06-19
GGAGCCTGCGGTTGTAGCATCTACCGTGTTTGTAATGTTACAGTAAATTGTTCTTTCTGCTGAAGTATATTGAACAGAAGCCGGGGCCGTAGTTGCATCCTGAGTTTGAAGAACCAAAGACGTAGTGGTTACGTTACCCACAACAACCGTGGTGCCACCATCTAGGATTTCGTCGGTCTGGGCTGCAACAATCTGAGCCCCAGAACTAGAAGTTCCAACTTCGTAGCCAATATCACCCGTTCCAATAACAGGAGATGTAACACAAAAGATTTTAATATCAGTGATAATGGTGTTTGCAGGTTGCGTGAATTCACCAATATTGTCGCTATCACCAGCCGTGGTGTTAACGGTAACGCCGGTAGCAAAACCAACGTGCTTGACGTACTTGTCAGTAACAATACCAGTTGAGGCAACATCAAAAACGTTTGTTTCTGCACCTGTCGTGGCATTAACATTAATTACTTCAAAACCGTTTTCTGAACGGACGGGACCGTTAAAAGTGGTGTTACCCATCTAAATAACTCCTTACGAGAGATTGGCCCTAGAGTCTTCGTAAGCGTCTGCTGGGACAGTCGCTAGGGCTATGATTCCCAGAAAGTATGGGGGAGGTTGCCCTCCCCCATGTTTTTACGCGCCTTTAGATCCGTACACGCAACGAGGATCAGAGAAACCGAAGCTGTAACGCTCACGGGCTTTGAACCGTACATTGCCAGTATCGAAATCGCCTTCCATCTTTGTGGACATGGGCATACGCTCAAAGTGAACGAAACCACGAGGAGCATCCGTCTTGATGAAGAACGCATCCGTATCCGTCAGATAGTGGTTAACAACGTAACCCTGCGGCAACATACCCATGTTACGCATTGCGTTAACATCGTTGTCCGCAGAACCTGGGCGAAGAGTGGACTCAAGCAGACGATCCGCGACGAACTGAAGATTCGGCGGGATAATCAGCTTTTGACCACGAACCGATACTTTAAGACCACGCTCATCGACAAAAGCTGCAATGTCAATAAGAGCATTCTCAAGGCTGGTTTCGTTCAGGTCAGCATCAGTGCTGGGCTCGTTGCGAAGCGTGCCGTTGTTTACCAATGGGTGGTCAGTAGCGCAAAGCTCCTTACCATCACCACCAGTAAAATTGCTATCAAAAGCATTGTTCAACGTAGCCGCAGCTTTCACCTGTTTGGTGTTAGCCATGCTACGAGCCAAAGCTTTCGTATAGCGAGAGGCAAGGCGGTCATAAAGATTATCTTCAATCGCTTCTTCCGTAATGGAGAAAGCGAGAGCGATAGTCTCATGCGTATACCGTGCCGTGTACGCTTCTTGTGCATCGTCAAAAGAAACAGCGGAACCTTCCTGTTTTACGGGCGCAGACCCAAAACCAGAAAGCATCACTTCTTCTTCGAAAGCACGCTCCGAAGATTCAGTGTCATAGATTTCCGCAGATTCGTCTTCGTACCGGGCATACTCAAGGCCGAAAAGGGCGTTGAGACCGGGCTCTAGCTCTTTAGCTAGTTGGGCTCTACTGATAGCCATTTTCTAATCCTCCTATACGCCAGTAGTTGACGGAGTACCAGCTACGATAGCACCGTTGTTACTGTTAAAGTGATTGTTCAGACGTACAACCATGCCAATGCCTGCTGCCGCAAAGTCAGCATTCTCAGGGTCATCTACCCAACCCATGATCCGCATGTGAAGAGCGGCTGTCGTGGCAATCGTGCTTACGGCCAAGCGGCCAAGCGAGACGCCAGTAGCATCCGTTCCAGTAGTTGCGGTTGAGAAGTTAGCGTTAGCAAAAACTGCGGCACGAGCCCCAGCTTCGTTGGTCAATGTGGCATCCGATGCAATTACATAAAGTTGCATTGGATCATCACTGACAATCGCCTTTACGGGGTGATTGCTATCAGCCCCAGATCCCGGCCAGTAGTTACTGAACACAGGTTTTCCAGTGGTGCTAGAAACGTACTCGCATCCCTGAAACACACCAAGCAAACCAACCGATCCACCAGCGGCGGCACCCACAACGTCAATAAACCCTGTTGAAAGGGGAATGACAGGTGTTCCGTGGTAAATCTTATTGGTATTGCCATTGGCAATTTCATAGAACGTGTAGTTATTAGTACCAGTGGAGTTAGCGGCACTACCCTGCTTCATCAGAGGGCGTAGACCAAAGCTTCCATTACTGTTAGCCATTTTCTATCTCCTAGTCCTCGTTTTGAGGACCTCCAAAAGTTACACGAGATTGCCTCTCAGGGTTACTGATAGGCATTGCCGGATGTTGCTCACGAGCTAACTCGTTATCAACAGCCGCCATTTGATTGCGGGTCATATCACGAAAATGTTTATCTCGCTGTTCCACAATCTCTACAGGAATCCTTGCAAGCAGAAGACCTCCTACACCTATAACACCAGCGTGTTTACCGTCATCAACAGTAGGGGCTTCAAAGTCAGGATATTCATCACCACGAACCAGTTCCCATCCCTCTCGAGATCTCGCTGATACGTTTTTACGGTCATCAAAACCCATAACTTCTGCCCGGACCCATCGATGCTTGTACCCATCTGGGGCGGGTGGTGCGTCCAACATGGACGGTGGCTTCCAAGGTTCATTGCGTGCTTGCCTTGCACGAGTTTGGTTGGCTCTCGGCGTTCTCGTAGACTTTTGGCGAGTTGTGTTCTCAGTAGTCATGATTAATCCCTCACATATTTAGCGTATTCTTCAAGCGGTACATTCAACCTCTTTGCAATAGCAACTTGAGAAGGCGTTAATCGCACAGTTTTTCGTCCACTTCTATTGCGGGATGCAGAGGCCTCGGCTGACGCAACCTTCCGGCTTCCCCCGTTACTTTTAGACTTAGCATCAAATTTCTGAGGAAACTCTGCTCTAAGCCTATTGTCTAATTCAGCATAGTAGTCATCTGAAGTTGGGTCAAATCCTTCATCTTCGACCAGACGCCTATGAATGCCAAAAGCACCATATGTCATAACTTCATCTTGGCCAAACCAGTCATTTTTTTGAGCCCATGCTTCGGCTTTGGGGTCAGGAGGAGGAGCGGGAGCAGCTGGGGCGGCTTGCGGTTGAGGCGCAGTTTCTTCCTTAGTCTGCACTTCTTCCTTTTCGGCCCTAACAGCTTTCAAGGTTCCCTTCTCAACAGTCAAATCAGCTAAAGCCGCTTGAGCATCAACAATCTTATCAACATCGCCCGTCTCATGAGCTTGTCTCAAAATCTCTTTTGCTGACTCAATTTGATTAGAGACCCTAGTCTCAAACTGTTCTTGATAGCCCTTGTCCAAAGACTGAATGCGCTCCTTCAAGCCTTCATTCTCTTTGCGGACATTCTCAGCATACTCAATAGCAGTTTGTTTCTGCCGTTCTTCCTCACGGAAACGTTTGGTCAAATTGTTAATTCTACTTTTGACCCCAGAACTATAATCATCAAGTTCCTCTTCGGAAGCTTGAACTTTTTCTTCAGACTCTTCTTTGGGCTCTTCGGAATCTTCAGATAAGTCTACACTTACTGACTTTTCTTCCTCATCACCTATGTCGATCTTAGACTCTTCAGGCATGGTTTTTCTCCATGGTCTCTTTCTTCTTTCTATACATGCTTAATGTCATCCGGTTCGAGGATTGTAGCAATGACCTCATCATCATTGATGATCCGTACTTCGCCGCCATCGATTTTAAATCGAGCGCCGGCATATCGGCCAATGCAAACCCAATCACCTTCAGCACACCAAGGTTGCCCCTCTGGGCCAAATTTACCGGGGTCTTGGTACGCAAGAGGACCAACCCTCAAGACATACGCAACCACGGTAGCGAGTGCTTCTCTATCACGAACAGCATCAGGAATATGTATGCCACCGTCTGTGGTGGCCTTCCCCATGTAAGGCATGACAAGAAGACGCCAGCCTGTTGGCTGGGGGAGTCTTTCTTTTAAGTTTTTGGAAACGAGAGATGGATCAAGAACTTTATCGTTCTTGTCTATGTAAGCTTTAGCTACAGTTGCATCTTTCTTTTGCGAATCCAGAACATGATCTGGAACGTAGAGAGTTTTAGACATCAGTCCTCCGATGATTGCAAGAGATCCCTTATCTCTTGTTCTGCAAACTCCAATCCCTTCAGTTCTCCGATTAGCAGCTTATAAGACTCCATGTCTTTAGGACTGCCGTGAAGGATAGAATCTTGCGTTAGTTCTATGCGACCCTGTATAGCCTTTAATACGGCATATGCAAAGGTCGTTGGATCGGCCATTAAAAAATACCTGAGAATTTTTTACCTTTGACGGCGCCACCAGCAGCGTACTTAATGGGGCCGCGCTTCTTCTCTTTCATCGCACCACCAACCATGTAGCCTAAATCTTCGGGCATCGTTGCGGTGCCACCATCAGCACGTTTAGTCATGAACCTCCGTGCTTTAGGAGCATCTCTACCGTAATCTTCGAGTAGCTGTTCATCCTCCTCCTCTTCAAGTAACTGTTCCATGGCTTTATCGGCAAGCGTATTCATAGCTTGGTTTCTAAGATAATCTGTGGATCTACCTTTATCTTCCGCAAATTCCATATCTTGTTTATAATCTTCGGTAATTTTATTTCGATCTTCCTGCTGTCGTTTCTTTAACATTCTTTTGTAAGTCGATGAAGTAGTCATTAGAAAGTTCCTTTTCCACCGTTGTCATTATACCTAAAAGCTCTCGCCGCTCCACCTTCGGCCATTCCCATGACTTCTTTTCTCAGGGCTCTCTGACCTTCGTTCAAACCACCTTCGGCCATCTCCACATCATTCATTTGTTTGGCTTTGTTCATAAGACCCTTGGCCTCCGATTTAGGGATGTCCATTTGTTCAGACATCTGGTTTACCATTCTACTTTTAGCCATCAGAAAATCCTCACTTTAACAGCGCCACCTGTGTACCGCTTTACAGATTTAACTCTTCTAGGCTTCCCTGCCGGTTGTCCTAGCCTTTTCTTTTGTGAAATCCTAGACCTTTTTTCGGAGGATGTTAACTCACTTGATGTCTTTGGTGTCTTTTTCGACACACGTTTACTAGGTCTACAGTAAGGTGTTCCTCGCTTCTCACCCTTTTTTCTGCCACAGGGTTTTCCCGTTCTAACATCCACCCAGTCTTCCTTAAACCAACGTTTAAGTGCCGCGCCCTTCGCTGTCTTACGAACAGCCATCAGAAAACCTTGACCTGTCGGCCACTGTGACGCGACATGACAGCACCACAACCGTTGGTCTTGACCGTGCCGCCTACAGCTCTTTTGGTTTTGTTGCCCCAATTGCTGGCGCCTACCTTACGGCATTTAGCAATCGCTCCAGAAGCATAGGCCGAAGGAAATACCTTGTACCTTGCTTTGACTTTCTTATAACAAGCGTCTTTTGCCATTAGCACTTCCACCTTCTACGAGCCTGCCGAATACGAGAATTTGGATCATTTCTTGTTTTTGCAGAACTACGTTTCAACTGTCCGGCAGATCTAGCGCAATAACTCTTCCTACGCTTCGCCGCTGCGCTTCCTTTCTTCACCTTACCCGTTACAGCCGTCTTGAGCTTGGAACCAGGGTTGGCTTTACGGTACGCCGCAACACCCTTCTTAGTCATCCCGGCACCACTCTTGGTGGGGCGGTAATTTGCACCTTTGCCCCTTGTAGTGCGACTAATTGGTTTTTCTCGTTTTCTAGCCATATTGTTTCACGTGAAACATTACTTCTTGTTGTACAAATTATCAAAAGTCACCGAAGGGTCCATGTAACTGTCGTCAGATTCCGCGTTATGCATCCATTGACTTGGTTTAAAATCAGGGGCTCCTTCACCTGTTTCCCACAAAGCGGGACTTGTTGTCCTAACTCGGTTGTTGGGTAATGCAATTATGTTACCTGTCCATTTTCCAGCGTCTGTAAGTTCAATCACATGACTTTGTTTATGCTGGGCGGGGTCATCCGAAATAGAAGACTCCGTGTAATCAACCGTAAACATATATTTACCCGTATAAAACTCACCATCAATCTTACAAAGCCAAGGGCTAGAACTTGTTCTATCGTACACTATCACAGAATGATTTCTAGAACTACAGTCCCACGGTTGGGCATGATGGGTCACCATTCTTTCTGGCCACTCCTCAAGTGGCGTATCTGCCACGAGGGCCGTGATAGGCATTCTAGCCCACATGGCACCCCCGTGGATGTTCTCCTCATCCGAATCGTCACTTTCACAGCCTGTAAAAATAACTTGAAAGCTTAAAGAACGATCTGGAATCGTATTGACAGCTATAACCATGGCATGGAGAAACTCTCCATGATACTTCTCGTGGTTATGCGTGAACTCTCTTCGCACCCAGCAATGAAAATGCGGGATGTTGCTTTGCAAATATGGCATTACTTACGTTTGGCACCACCACGAGCAAAACCTTTTTTCTTCATACCACCACGAGCGTAACCTTTTTTCTTCATACCCATGCCGCCGCCCATCATCTTCTTGCGAGTGCCGGCTTTTTTCTTTTTCATAGCCACTTTTTTTCTCCTAGTACCAGTTAACTGTTTAGGCATTTGAGAACGAGACATAGTCATCAAAATACCCTCGTATTTTTAGCCATACCACCATCGTTTAACAACATACTCGTGTACTGATCTATGGTATTCGCCTTGTTCCTCTTTTTTAAAGAAGCACGCATGGCTTTTTGCATGGCCTTATCAATAGAGCGCACATCAGGATTGCCAACTCTAGGCGCACCTCTGCTAGTCAAATGAATCTTACCAATACCTCTACCGCGTCTGCGGGTAGGGATCGTTGGTTTTGTTTTACGACTCAAAACTAATTCCTTTGCTGTCTATCTTGTTGTTCCATACGCTCTCTATTCACTTCTGCACGTAAGAGCGCAATATCTTCTTGCGAGTCCATCTTCTCTCGGACAAGCTCCTGACGATTCTCCTCTTTCTCCTTGTCAAACAGATGCTGTAAAGCAAACTCCTCAGACTTACGCTGTACGTCAGTGGCTTTGATATCAAGTTCTTTAGCACGAAGTTCTACGAGAGGATCTACTTGTCCCTCCGGTGGCGGCATAAATGCGGCCATGACTTCTTGAGTATAGGTGGCTATCAATTCAGCAACCCTCGCCTCGGCATCCACCTGTGGCGGCTGTTGGCCCATTTGCATAGCCTGCTCCATAGCCATTCTCATTTCAGCGTCTGCAACGCCTCGAGCCTTCAGTGCAATATGCTCACATATATGCGCTTGAAGTAAACCAAACACAGGAGGTGATGAGGCTACAATAGGAGTCTGCATAAACACAACGTGAGAGGCTATGTGAGAATCATGATCCTGTGTCGGGAACGCTTGCAATGTCTCTTGTATGATTGCCTTGGCGTTCTCAATAGCTGGGTCGGTAGGTTGCGGTGGCTGTGGCGTTGGTAACAAAGCCTCTATATTGTCAACTCCTATCGCTTCGTAAATGCGACGATACGCCTCGTGCAAGTTGTGCATCTGAGGATTGCTTTGAGCCAATTCCAATTGTGTCTGTGCCAAGGCTAAACGTTGAGACATGGAGAAGATGTTTGGATCAGATACAGGTATGACATCTACCCTTTCATCAAAGTCAGCCTGCTTAATTGTCGCTTCTCCTCCATAGACATTATACGGGTACATTGGAGGGAGTGATTCAGCGAACACACGACCTAGCATCCTAAACTCTTGTTTTTGTGCATAATGCAGTCTTTTGTGTATGGCTGACATCACCTTTGATCCGCGCTCCAAAAGAGCAACGGTTGTTCCTACCGCAGCTTGTTGATTGCCGTCTCCCACTTGCATATCAGCTATAGAAGCAAACCTACGGCCAGCATCTACAACAAATCCCAAAAGACCCATCAGCGTCTGGCTTGGTTCCTTGTAGGGAAGCGGCAAGATGCTTTCTCGCAAAGCACCGCCGGGGACATCAATATCGCGAAACTCACCAGGAGACAGAGGCTCATCAGCGTCACGAATCCTAATACCACGAGCTTTAAAGCCAGCGGGAAGATTAGCAAGTGTTCCAGCATCGATCAGTTGCCTCAAAATAGAAGTTGCGGAACGGCCTAAACCACCAATCATGTGCAGTAGTCCAAACCCATAAAAACCTAAACCGGGTAAAAACTTATAATGTGCAAAGTACTGTATTTTCCTGTAATACTCGTCACCCTCGCGCCAGTTCCTACGAACAGAAAGAACCTTCGAACTTCCTTCATCTATTGTCACGATGTAAGGAAGCTTAATGCCTGTCTCTTCTCCGTCTATAGGATTGGTGTGTTCAAAACCCGGTAAATCCAGATCCGTGTGAACCTCGAGGATAGTGCAGTCTTGATCGTCAGCGCCTGTCTTTTCAACGCCCATCAAGCTACGTTCTTTCTCCTTCAGTTCATCGTCGGAGTCATACGCCGTAAGTTCAATATCACGATAGAACCCAGCCGCCTGAAACTTCCGTACATCATTCGTGTTCATGCGAATGACATGCGTGATACGGGAAGCAGAACTTAAATCGGTGGCGTTGTACGGAACGAGAAGATCATCAGCCGGCACAAATCGAGACACGGCCCTGTCAAGAATGTCATCATAGTAAATCTTCTTGAAGGCACTTCCAGCTAACGGGAGATAGAACAACAAACGATCCATCTCCGGATCATACTCATCCATTATGTGAGTTATCTGGTAGTTCATAAATTCTTGAACACGTTGAGCCTGCATCTCAACATCAGGAGTCGCTGCACCAACAACCTGAGTTCGAACGGGACCAGAACTAGGAAGGAGTTCTCTGTAAGCCTGCGCCTGAAACTGCGTAACAGCCTCGGCTATAATCGGGTGGGTCACGCCACTGGAACCTCGGAAGGGCTCCTCACGTGTTTCATATTTGACGCCCAAAAGATCTAGACCATCCGTGTAGGTATCTTCCCACTCCTGACGGCCACTCTTGTCGTCTTCGTAATACCCAACGAGTTCTGAGGAAATATCCATCAGAACCCTCTCATCCATGATCTCGGCTAGATTAGCATCAGGCTCTGTCTGAAGTTCTTCCGTGATCATCTCATCAAAGTTAAGAACAACAGACCCATCCTCGTCTTCCATCATATCGGTGGGTTCTTCAATCTCCTCAACCTCAATCTCTTCTTCACTACCGCCTAACGGCATACCTTGAGAGGGCATGGACGTATCTATTAGTGAGATGGGTTCTTTTGCCATTATTTAGTAACCCCTTTAAATTTTTCGAAGGTCCTGAGACCTCCCAATCCCAACATCCCCATCAAAACGGGCATCATTTCACTCATGTCCATGGCAGGGAGGTCCACAAGAAGTCCCGCTTGGGCCAGACCAAAATGCAATATCGGCGTGACCACATAGGACCAAGCCAAGGCCACCCCACATGACCAACCGATGAACGGGCGCCAACCACTTACCCAGATAGAACGGTGGGCCGCTTCCGTTTTATTTATTTCCAACTGCGCTACGTCAATCTTAGCAAGATGAGTCGCAAGCTGTTGCTCTAACTGTCTCTCCGCTTTCGCACGTGCTTCTTTGTCTTCAGGCAAAAACCGCCCAATAACATCTGTGACTGCGGGTAGTATACTAGGTAGTAAAGCTTGTATCATAATTTTTACCTAAAGATAACCGTCGATGCCGGACCAATCATCATCTCCTGATAATGTTCCACCATCACCATCACCGCCCTCATCTGGTGCGCCCATGCCTCCAAAAGGTGAACTCTCTCCATAAACGTCTGCTGCATCAGTGTAACCAGGAGTACCAAAAATCCCTACCCCCGGAGCAGCAAAGGGCGAACCTAACGATGCTACTCCCACAGGACTAGGAGGTGGGAGACCCCTTGTTACGGCAGGAGCTATTGGTTGACTCTGCACAGGACTGGGAGGTGGCAAACCTCCTGTAGTGGTTGGTGGTTGAGCAGTCTCTTCTCCTAGTAATTTTTGAAGAGTCCCTGGATCAATATAATTTCTCGCATAATCTTGTAAGACAGCATTCCTTTGCGAAGGAGACAGGTTAGGTTGGGCTGACCCCAAACCACCCATAACTTCACCTAATTCTTTTGCCGCAAGCTCTTCCTCAGTCGGAAAAAGGTAGCTGCCAAAAGGAAGAAGGTCTCTCATTTTTCCTGAAATAAGTGCTTTGCCAACATTTGTTAATATGCCAATCGGAGTTGATGATTTTGCAAATCTACCAAGGCCACCCGCTAGGTCCACTACACTCAAAGCACCTGTGGCAACGGTGGCGGGATTGTTTTTAGCAAAATCAAGTATCCCTTCTGGAGTCAAGCTGAAGGAATCGGGCAACGCCTGTGCAATTCCTCTTTCTAAATCTGATATACCGTTAGCCATTTAAAAATACTTTCAAAAGGTATTGACTTTTATAGCATCATGATTGTTTCGGGACAACGGGGGGATGCGAACCATTATGCATACTCAATTGACGCTCCATATCACGCCTCAACTCTTTAATCGCAGACTGCATCTCAGAGGTCTCTCGATTATGCGTGGCAAGCGCAGACACACTATTTATTTCGGCTAATGTTTTTACTCTTGAGGATATAACCTCATGTCCGCTTTCAAGTGCGTCAATACGTTTATCGATCTCACGAAGTCTTTTCTCCACGTCCCCCATGGCATCAAGTATGGACCTGATTTGCATCTTGCCCACGGCGGCAGCTCCAGCGACACTAAAAAGTATGCCGCCTAGCGTCACGATCAAACGTATGTCAATCGCGCCTTCCATTTTAAACCTTATTGTGCCAGATGAAGGCTATCATCCCAGCTATAAACAATATAACAAAGATGACCTTGCCTGTTTCAATCAAAACTTTCTGCCAGAAAGTCCTACCTTGTAATTTAGCCTCGGCACGCTCTTCAGCCTCCCTTTTCAGACGTTTTTTTCGTTCTACCTTCGCCTGCTCTTGGGCCTCAAGTATCTCCCCCCACGTTCCAGGACCAAAACGCTTATCGATTTGAAGTGATAGCTTACGAATGTCTTCTTCTTGCTGTTTTTCTGCTAATTTTGCCGCTGCTACATTGGCCAAGGACGTTTCGTCGTTGTCATCGCTTTTAAGAGTAAGTTTAACGAACTTAGCCCACTTATTTTTGGGTAATTTGTTCTTTTCGGCCTCTTTTATGCGTTTTTTAGCCGCACCATGGGTCCTAAACAGCGTATCTATGTGACCAGCTATGGCGCCCACGTCATCAGCGGACTCCAAAGCACTCCTAACGCCACTTATGGCTGATTTTACAGCGGCAAATCCACCCGTAACAGCCGCAAGCGTCAAAGGATCCATTTTCTTACCCTATCAACTACATTTACAAAGAGTGATAAAGGTCAACACAGTCTATAACGAACCCTTTGGACTCCTTATATTCCGATTGTATCAATCTTTTAGCCTTCTGCTCGTTGTCAGCCTCTACATCAAAGTAATGAACATCTTCCCAAGCGGCTTCTTCCTCACCAACATCCTCACCAGAGCGCACTTTGTCTCTAATAAATCTGTTGTAGATGCCAATTTGATATATAGGCATACAAAAACCTTATAGGAGTCCCTTCTCTTTCAAAACAAAGGCTCCTACCCCTACAATGATACCCAACAGAACCACCAAAGAACTGTCGGCAAGGATTCCTATACCTACAGCACCAATACCAATCGCCGCATACGTCGATGGTTCACGCATACGCTCTTGAACCCATTTCGGAATGGATTTTTGCATGGAAATCTCCTAATAATATTGTCTCGCTTGCGGACGAAAAACAGGTTCGTCCTCTTCTTCGTCGCTGTCAAGTCGAAGGAACCCACCTTTACGGTATCTAATGAGTGCCATCGACATACTATCACAAAAGTCATCGTGTTCGCCATTAGGAAATGCAGCACATTCCTCGATGACTTCCTCCGAAAACTTCTTTTCAGGCGCCCAAACCTTCCCAGACTCAAAAATCGGCGCCACCATATGCATCCTCGTGTGCTTATCACGGCCCTTGGACGGTGTATAATTGACAACAGGTATCCCCATCGTCCTCAACTCGTCCGTGAGCGGTGTACCACTGGCCTTGGCCTCAATCAAAACCATGTCGGGCTCCCAATATTTGTACTCCTCCATGGCATTCGACTTCAGTTCCGGGAAATCCCAGCGCCCACGCTTCGCATCCATAAGAATTATGTTGTCCGGACCACCCTCACTCGGCTGAAATACACCCCACGTGGTAATAGCAGAGTAGTCTGCCGTCTCCTTCTTACTAAACGCCGTGTCATAACTCTGCATAATGTAGCTCACAGGAGGTATGGAATCCTTCTCCCACTTGTTCCACCACTCCTTCTTTATAATCGCACCCTCTTCAGCCGTAGGATTCTGCTGCCACTGTGCATTCCACTTGCCCACGGACAATGAAGCCTTGACCTTTAACAACTCCTCCTTCTTCCAGAACTCTGGCCATAGAACATTGTCACTTGGAAGTATCGCTGGAAACTCAACCACGTCCCATTGATCAGCCATCACGTCAGACGCCTGCGCCTTAATCAGCTTGCCCGTCAAATCTTTCAACGACCACCGCGTCATAACCACAACTATCGAACCACCAGGCTGTAACCGCTGACGAGGACCAGACGTATACCACTCATACGCATGTTCCATCGCCGTATCAGACAACGCATCCTGTTCAGAATGAGGATCGTCAATGATCAACAAATCCGCACCACGGCCCGTGATGGCTCCACCTACACCAGCCGCAAAATATTCACCCCCCTGCCCGGTCTCCCAACGACCAGCAGCTTTCGAATCCGCACGCAAATCAACGTCAGGAAAAATCTCCTTGTATATCTCCAGCTCCATAAGGTTCCTTACCTTACGACCAAACCGTACCGCCAACTCAGCCGTGTGAGTCGTCTGGATAATCTTCAACTCAGGATTCTTGCCTATCAACCACGCCGGCAATAAATACGAGGCAAACTCAGACTTCGTATGACGAGGGGGCATGTTGACAATGATCCGTGAACCGGGGTTCATGGACAACTTCTCAAACTGACGTGCAACCTGCTTATGATGGGTCCCCTCTATAAAACCCTCATACACATGCTTCACAAACGCCATGAAATCATTCTGTGCAACTTCCCTGATCGATAATGTCCGCTTGGCCTGCTCCAAAGCCAAGATTTCACGCATTACCTCATCTGTCGCATTTAACACTTTTTTACTCCAGATATTTTCCAGAAACTATATAATATAGAAACAAATGTAAGGGAACCACGCAAATGGGAGACGTTGTAAATCTGGGACCACCGCCCGGGGGGCCCCAAGAACTCGAATGCCTGAGATGTGCAAGTAATTCTTTCTTCATCTTTGCAGACGCTGTCGTTACATGCACAGAGTGTAACTACATCATGGAACTAAAGAATCTCGGACCACTGATCATGGTTCCTGGCACCAACGATTAATAGCCATGATTATTTGTTCAAAACACTTCTTACATCTGGCGCTGTAAGAACCCAGCCGCGCCCGACATGGACGCGGATTTCGGAGCGGCCTCTTTGAATTTCGAAACCGCTCCGGAACCTTATTTTTGATTAAGTAGTTTTGAAAAATGCCAGTCCGA
>Ga0209645_1001119_pt1 | contig 13585 bp, 8 predicted proteins | sample ETNvirenome_6_30_FD_184070 | JGI IMG/M metagenome (GOLD analysis project Ga0209645, IMG submission 184070) | Marine viral communities from the Pacific Ocean - ETNP_6_30 (SPAdes) (version 2) | ecosystem: Environmental > Aquatic > Marine > Oceanic | place: Pacific Ocean | collected 2013-06-19
TTGTTGGGGTTGGTGGGTTTATATTTTGTCTTTATACTTTTTCCCACTTCCTGTCTACATAGTAATAGTAATTAAGTTTATTTATAGATGGCCACTGATTCTGGCGCAAGAATAAGATCTTTTAGAACAGAGGATTTAATTACAAAGTTGATGCATTCAGCAACAACTTCAAATTATCATCTGTCTATAAATTTGCCTGGACCTGTAATAACTTATATAGAACAAAAGAAGAAAGTTGGAATCAAGGGGACAAATTTAAGAGAGAGAATTAATCTCTCATGTATTGATGCCAAACTGCCTGGGTCTTCATTTGCCACACATGAAGTTAAATCTGATTTCATGGGTGTCAGTGAGAAGATGGCATATAGAAGAATGTATGATGAGCAAATGGCAGTGTCAATGATTGTTGACCCTGAGTACAAAACTCTACACTTCTTTGAAGGATGGATGGACTATATTTCTGGTAAAGAAATTAATGAAAGAGGTGATAATAATGACTATAAGAACTTCAGGAATGGATTTAGAATGAATTATCCTGATGGTGAAGGTGGTTATAGATCACAGAGTGTAATTGAGTTGTTTAAATTTGAAAAGGATAATACAGAACGTCAAAGCATAAAGTACACTATGGTTGAGGGATTTCCAATCTCAATGGATGCAATGGAAATTAGTTATGGACCAACTGACCTTCTTAGATTGACAGTGAACTTTTCATTTGTCAGATATGTGACTGAACCTTATACTACTAGTGGAACCACTGATAGAGACTCAACCTTATCTTTGAACTTCTTTAATAATCAGGGCAACTTTTCTTTAGGGTCTCAAAATATTGCCTAAATATTCACACTGATTTTTTTATAGGATATTATGCCTTTACCAAAAATTGTAACACCAACATTTGAGTTGGATTTGCCTTCATCAGGAAAAACAATTAAGTATAGACCCTTTCTTGTAAAGGAAGAAAAACTACTTGTGATTGCTCTTGAGTCAGAGGACTCACAGCAAATTACATCAGCAATCAAAGCAGTCATTACTGATTGTATTTTAACAAAGGATGTCAAGGTTGATCAGTTGCCAACATTTGATATTGAATATCTCTTCTTAAACATCAGAGGAAAATCTGTAGGAGAGGTAGTGGATGTGAATATTATCTGTCCAGATGATGGTGAGACTGAGGTAAAGGTATCAATTAATCTGGATGATATTCAAGTCGTCACAAATGAAGATCACACCAAGACTGTGAAACTTGATGATCAATATCAAATGGATATGAAGTATCCTTCTCTTGATCAGTTCATTAGAAACAACTTTGAATTTGAAAGTCCTGACTTGGATCAATCATTTGATCTTATTGGAACCTGTATTGATAAAATCTATAGTGCAGAAGAAGTTTGGTCTACTGGTGATGTAAGTCCTCAGGAGGTGAGAGAATTTCTTGAGCAACTAAATTCAACTCAGTTTAAAGAGATTGAGAAGTTCTTTAGCACAATGCCAAAACTTTCTCATACCATTGATGTGAAGAATCCAAAGACTAAGAAAAAGAATAAAGTCACATTGGAGGGACTCTCAAGTTTTTTCGCATAGGCATGGCACATATGGATATGATGTCATACTATAAACTGAATTTTGCCTTGATGCAGTACCATAAATACTCATTGACTGAGATTGAAAATATGATCCCTTGGGAAAGGGAAGTTTACACCATTTTACTTGAGCAACATCTTAAAGAAGAAGAGGAAAGGGCAAAGAGTAAGTAATGGCAACAACTACCCCATCTAATTTGGATAAAGAAATTAATGAGGGTATTTTGCGCACATATCTTGGTGTAGAAGATGCCAGTGATATAGACTTTGAAACATATAGAACACTACTCAAGGAAAAAATTGCTGCTGCTAGAATGGGTGGCAGTAAAATGGATAGTGGTGACATCTCTTATCTTACCAATGAGTTTCTTAGAATAAGAAAGTTTAAAGTACCTGAGGGGAAGAAGAAAAAGAAAATAGATGTAAAAAAGTTTGTTCAAAAAACAGAGGAGACAAGAAAAAAATCTGAGAGATTAAATAATAAATTTTTAGAATCAAAAAAAGTAACTCCATCAGCAGCACCATCAGAGAGTGTCAAACCTCAGATGTTGATGCTTCCTCCTGCTCAGTCACCACTGGGTGGTGGAGAGGATGACCAGGAGTTCAAAGAACAAGTTTCTGAGGGATTGGAAAACATAGTTCCAAATCTTGATACACTTCAAAGTACAATGGAGAGTATCCTTGGAACTTTAAAACAGCAGGCTCTACTTGACAAGAAAGAAGAAAGAGAAGAAGATAGATTAGAAGCAAAAGAAAGAAGAGTAAGTAGAGAAAAAGCACTAGAAAGTAAGGGTAAGACTAAAGTTGATGATAAGAATCTAGGAAAGAAAGCAGTTAAACCTGTCAAGGGTATCTTTGATATGTTGATGGACTTCTTTAAGAATGTCTTACTTGGTGGTGCTCTTTTATTCTTATTGAATGTATTAAAAGATCCAAAGAAGATGCTTCAACCTCTTGTTGACGCATTGAATAATGTTTTAGGATTTTTCAATGGTATCATTAGAGGAATCAATGGATTTATAGATGGATTCAATAAATTTGTATTTGGTCCAATCAATAATTTTGTTCTAAATCCAATTCATTCATCACTCAATTTTATTGAAGACAGAATCAATGATGTCTTAGGTTTGTTTGGTGCTGACCCATTGGAAAATATACCAGATGAATCACCAGCATTGGAAATACCTAAGATCCCTGAGATCCCAATGTATGATCCATTTAAGATAAGACCAGAGAATCAAGAACAAGCACCACCAGTTCAAACATTCTCTGGTGGTGGACAGGTTACAAATAATAGTATTAACATCACAGGTGCAGGTGCAGATACACAATTGATTGCTGCACAACCTGGTGAGTTTGTGATGAGTAGAGGTGCTGTCAATAAGTATGGTGCAGATACTTTAGCTGATATGAATGCTGCTGGTGGTGGTACAAATAAACCAAGAGACAATAGAGGGATACAAGGATTCTCTAATGGAGGATTGGTAGGAGGAACAGCAGGTAATCCACCAAATGCTAAGAAGAGAAAGATATTCTTCCATTGGACTGGTGGATTCCACAATCAAAATGTTGGTCCATATCATCAAGTCTTTGATGGTAGTGGTAAACCAATGAGAACAGCATCATATGGTGTTGATAATAATGATGGCACAGGTGGATATAATGGCAATTCAGTGGCAATTGCTGCTGCTGCAATGGGTCATAAGGGAATGACACCAAAATATTATAGTGATGCAAAAGGATGGAAGGAAAATCCATTGACCAATGCTCAAACAAATGCTATGGCAAAAGAAGCAGCAGCATTGATGAAATCATATGGTCAGACTGCTTCTGATGTTGACAAAAATGTATTCACTCATGGTGAGATTGAAAGAAAAGGTGTAAGAGATGGTAAGTTAAGTTCTCCTGTGCAAAGATGGGATTTAGATTCACTTACTCCTGGACCATATAATCATCCAGGTGGATTCTTCTCCACTCAGCAGGTCAAATCTACTGGTGGCAATGCAATGAGATCCAAGATTAAACAATTTCTTGGTAGTTCAACTGCTAATGATACTTCATCTGATCAAAATTTGATGCCATCAACAACTCCTAAGGTAAAACTTGAGGGAGTATCTGATGTTAATAAATCTGTCTTTGATAGTATGAGTGAAGGGCAGAGATCAAGAGTTCTAAGTGCATCTGTTGGAACTAATGTTGAGGGTATAAATGTCACTGAAAACATTCAACAACAATTAAGAAAATATGAGACAGCACAAGTTCAATTGGGATCCTTAATTAAGTCACCAGTTGAAACAGGTTCTGCACCTGTTACTTCTCCAACTGTAAAACCCAAACCAAGGAGACAGGCACCTGGTCCAAGACCAAAATCTAGTAGTAATACTGTGATACAAAATTCTCAATCAAAGGTTCCTGCTAATGCTACGCCAATGTCTGCTGCATCTGGTGGTCCTCAGAACACAGTGCCCAACTTTTCCTCCACTGATTCTATGAATACTGAAACCCTTATTATAAAATCAATTTATAGTTTGGTAATATAATATGGCAGTACCACTTCTAGCTGGATTAGCAAAAGGTTTATTGACACAGGGTGCCAAGAAGGCTGCCACTAGTGCATTAAAAAATGCTGCCAAGGATAAAATCAAAAGTAAAGCAAAAGACTTTATTCGTAATAGAAAGAAAAAAGGAAAGGATAGTGTAGAATCATCTGGTGGTGATGGAGGTAAAAAAGGTGGTGCTCTTGTAAAAGCACTTGAAGGTGGTGGTGTTTCTGCTATTGTTAAATCATCACCAATTAAAGTTGAAGATCCTAAACTACAGACTGAAGGAAGCAAGATTGGTTTTCAGAAAATCAATATCAAAATTGAGAATATTGCTAAGATATCAGGGTCAATTGATGATGCTCTCAAAGGACAATACAAAGAAGAACTAGAAAGAAGGAAGAGAAGGAAAGCAGCGTTAGCAAGACTTAGGAGAAGGAGAAGAGAAAAACTTCTTGAGGGTGGTAAGAAAGCACTTGACTCTGCTTCTGGTGTTCTTAGTGGTGTTGGAAAAGCATTCAACATCATGGACTTCATCAAGAATATATTGCTTGGTGGTCTTCTTTTGTTCTTGTTAAAGAACTTTAAAAAAATAGTTGATGCTTTAAACTTTGTTAAGAATAATGCTTATATTTTATTTGCATCTTTAAGAGCAGTATTTCAAGCATTCAAACTTGGTGGTTCAAAAATATTACGTTTTATAAAATCTGCAATTAAAGCTCCTATCAATCTTGTTAAGAATGGTTTCAAGGGATTCTTTAAATCCTTTGGAAACTTACTGAAGAAGGGTGGATCTGCTATTGGTAATGGACTAAGAAGAATTGGTAGTGCTTTATTTGATTTTGGTGCAGCTGCACTAAAAAGAATAAAAGATTTAGCAAGAGCAGTAGGTAGTGGATTAAAAAGAGGTGTACAAGCAGCAAAAGACATAGCAAAGTTTCTAAGAGACACAGCACCACTTAAAAAATTAAAAGGTGCTCTTGCTAGTGGTGGTAGATTTTTAAAGAAATCATTTGTTACACCTGTGGCAAACCTTGTTAAAAATTTAAGTTATACTAGAGTTGGTAATAAGTTAGTAGAGACAGCATTTGATGCAAGACTTGCTCTTAAAGAAGGAGCAAAAAAAGTACCAGGTGCATTGAAAACAGGCAAAGAAGTTCTAACTAAAGGACTAACAAAAGGAAAAGAATTAGCAGGTGCTGTTAAAGGTAAGGTAAGTCCTTTTCTCAAAAAATTCTTAGGAGAAAAAACTGCTCAAGAAGCAGCAGGCGCTGCACCTTTTCTTAAAAAATTGAAAGGTCCACTTAGCAAGATTAAGATACCAATTCTTGGTCCTGCAATTGTTCTTGCTGTAAACTTATTAGATCCAGAAGTAAGTGCAGAGGAGTCAATCTTCAGAGCACTTGGTACTGGTATTGGTGAAGTTCTGGGAACTCTTATACCTATCCCTGTTCTTGGTACACTTGTTGGTGGTATAGTAGGAGAGTATGGTGGTTCTTTACTTTATACTTTGTTGAGAGGTGGTGGCATAAAGCAAGTTCAACAAAGAATAAGTGAAGACTTTATGAAGGTTCTTGACTTTGGTAAAAAGGGATGGGAGTTTATTAGTGGTGGTTTTACAAGATTGATTGAAAACTTCCCTCAAATACCTATTAAAGAAGGTGGAGGAAGACAAACTTTATTAGGTGCATTCTTCCCTTGGGTAGGTCCTCTTCAAGGAAAACCTTTTGGTTCTAGAATAGAAAGCATCCCTGATCTTGGAGCACTTTTTGATCTTGGAAGGATGGGTAACTTATTAAAAGCATCATTCTTCCCAGATGGATTTAAAATGCCAACCTTAGCACCTTCTCCAACAATTCAGGAAGACACAGCAGAAGTAGATCCTCAGGATAAAATTGTCCCTGGGCGTGATGATATGCCTACAGAGGTTACCCCCTCTAGTGAAGCAACTACTGATATCATGGGTGATGTTAAAAATCCTCAAGAGACAGATGGCAATCCTGTTGCATCAAATCCACCTGCCACTGGAACTGGATTAAAGGATATTGTTCCTACTCAAAATCTAACAACAATTGGTGCAGGAACTGGTCCAGTTGGTAAGACAAGTGAGAGAGGACAGAGGTGGGGTAGACATCATGCTGGAGTTGATATTGGAACCAGTGGTCAGAAAGGTTGGTTTGTTTCATTCAAACTGAAAGGAGAGGTGTCAGATGTTGGTACATTCTCAGGATATGGTAAAACTGTTATTATAACTTCAGGTGGTAAGGACTTCTTGTTTGCACACCTTGCACAAATTACAGTCAAGAAAGGTCAGCAATATAATGGTGAGATTATTGGTGAGATTGGAAATACAGGTGCAGGAACTGGTGAGCACTTACACTTTGAGGTAAGTCCTGCTGGCACTGGTGGATATAGTAAAGATGAAGATCCAAATCCATACCTCAAGTATCTTATCATTGGTAAGATGGGTGATGGTTCTGCAATGAACACAGAAGTAAAAACAGCACAATTGCAACCAACTTCAGAAACTATTAAGAGACCACAAGGTTCATCATCACCATCTGCACCAGCTAGAAAAACAGAAAACTTAGAACAATATCCCTTTTATGATGATAGCACTCAAAATGTTGTTGTCATCAATGACAGTCAAATGCCTACTCCAAGTATGCCATCATCTAGAGGAACTAAGAGAGCAGCAATGCCAAGTGCCTCTACCACTGACCTGTTAAATAGTTACTATAAACAACAACTCTTAGGGTTACTTTATAAAGTAGGATAATGCCAAAACTCACTGAACCTGGTGATATTAAAGATTTTAGTATCAGTTCCAATTCTAAAAACTTTTCAATTGATATCTCACCCAGTGTAGTTGAGTTTAGATACTTTGAAAGCGTCCTATCAAATACTGTAACTGCAACAGCAGCTGTTATTGACACTGGTGTGCAAGCAAAAAGTAAGATAGGTGAAGGAAGTATTATAGATGCTCTCCCAATAAGAGGAGGAGAGAGAGTTGATATTACAGTGGTTGATAATTATGGTGTGGAAGTTTCATTGGTGCTCTATGTTAATAGAGTAAGGAATGCAAATCCAGGAACTTCACAAGAGGTATTCTTTATTGACTTTTCCTCAAGAGAATACTTTGCTAATGAACAATTTAGAGTGACAAAGAGATATAAAGATGCTCCTATCTCTACTCATGTCAATGACATTGCTACTGCTATGGGCATTGGGCAAATTGAAATTGATGATACTGCAGGTAACTATAACTTCTATGGTAATGATAGAAAGGCATTTTATATTCTGACCTGGTTAGCATCTAAATCCATTCCAAGTTCTTCTGGACAGGGAACAGGACTTGGTGGAGCTGCAGGATTTATGTTCTATCAAACAAAAGATGGACACTTCTTCAAATCAATTGATAATCTTCTTGACCAGGATGCAATAAAGACTTATGTTTATACAGGAAGTGTAGGACTTCCTGATGATGAAGACTATGATGGAAAAATAGTATCATATAATATTAAAGCAGATATTGATGTTCAACAGAATCTTGCATTGGGTGTTTATAGAAATAGAACTATTTTCTTTGACCCAATGAGTTTTAGTTATGTTGTTCAAGGTTTTGGTATTGATGAACAGGAAAGCAAAATTACAACTGCTGGAGATAAAGAAGCATCAGCAGCTAGATTACTTAATCCTGAATTAATTCAGACACCTTCAAGATTAATGTCTAGAGTATTGGATGTAGGATTTAACCAACCAGGATCAGGTGATGAACAAATTGAGCAAGTTAAGGAAAGGGGTCAGTCAAAACCTAATGATAAATCCACAATGAACCTTGTTCAATCTGTGATGAGATATAATCAATTGTTTACTATTCAAACTGAGATCAAAGTTCCTGGTGATTTCTCTTTAAAAGCAGGAGATATTGTCAAATGTATCTTCCCTCAAATTGGACCAGAGGATACTAGTGGTCCAATAAATAATGAAACAAGTGGTGAGTATTTGGTTGCCCATGTGTGCCATAGAACCACACCTAAAGATACTTACTCAAGTCTCACATTGGTAAGAGATTCATATAGGACAAAGAATGATTGATCAAGGTTTTCTCAAGTCACATTTTGTAGGAAGGGACGGATTTGTCTGGTGGATAGGACAAGTTGCGCCTAAAGAAACTTGGGAGAAGAACTTTGGTAGTGGTGATTTAAAAGATCAACCAACTATCAATTCAGGATTTGGAGAGAGATATAGAGTTCGTATTATGGGTTACCATACTGCGAGTAAAGAAGATATTCCAGATAATGAATTGCCATTTGCCACAATAATGTATCCAGTTACTGCTGGTTCAGGAAGTGGTGGTGCATCTCAATCATCAAACATTACACAGGGTAGTTTTGTTTTTGGATTCTTCCTTGATGGTGAAGAAGCACAACAACCTGTCATTATGGGTTTGATTGGTTACAATGATTATCAAACTGTAGTTGATAATATTCCTAGCATTGGATTTAAACCATTCTATGGTCTTAATGAAAAGAAACCTGCTGGTGGGGAATTACATAAGACAAATCCACAAGCTGTTGTTACAATTACCACTGCTAATGAACAAGGTGGTGGTGCGTCAAGTGGTGGTCAAAATGTAACAGCAAGAAACATCGTTAGCTCTGAAGGTGCTAAGGGATTAAAAACAGATAGAATATATAAGGATGCTACAAATCCAACTGAGAGAGTTCCAAAATATATTCCTTCTGCAGATGCAAATGAACTCCCTATTAAGGGAATGCAGAAATCATTACAGAGAGCGATTCAGCAGGTTGAGCAACTTAAAAGAACAATAAGGACAATAGGTGAAGAACAGATTGATAGATTAAATGCAATTGAAGATGAGATTAATGCAAAAATAAGTGAGGCATCAACTGCTGTTGCTGGCGCTATCAAATATGTTTATGAGATGATTGAGGAGAACATCTTCAAGAAGATGGATGCAGCATTTAAAAAGGTTTTGGGACTTACACGTCCAAGTGAAACTGAAATAGCAAAAACCACCATGGATCAGGTGATGGAAAAACTTGCTTGTTTCTTTAGAAAGTTATTTGCTGGTCTTCTTGGAATGGTGAGTGACTTTATTAAGCAGGCAGTTGACAAGATAGTAAATGTTCCAACTTGTTTTGTAGAGAAGTTTGCAGGTAATGTTCTTGGTGGTGTAAGTGGATTCCTTGGTGGTGCAATGGATTCAATCCAGGGCATGGTGGAAGGTGTGGTTGATCTGGCAGGTCAGGGACTTGATCTTGCTGGTGATGTAATGAATATGGTTGGTAACCTGCTGTCCTTCCTCAATTGTGATGATATTCCTGAAAATTCACCAGTAAGTGAGTGGAGTCATATCTATGGATCTGGATCACAATTTGGTAAAGGTGATGTAGCAAATGTAATCAATAAAGCAAAAGAATATGCTGGTGCAGTTCAGCAAGGTGGTTTGGATGCACTTGATTCATTTAATTTTGCAGACAACATGGACTTCAGTGGTATTTTAGATCCAGGAAGTCAATTAGATGGTTGTCTTACTGATGAGTTTCCTTGTGGACCTCCAAATTTAAACATCTTTGGGTCACAGCAAGGGGCAGGTGCTGCTGGTAATCTTGTAATTAATGCAGCTGGATCTGTGATTGGTGTTGATATGCAGAGTTTTGGTGTTGGATATGATGAACAAGCAAGGGCAAATGTTATTGATGATTGTGGAAATGGAAAGGGTGCTGTTGTAAGACCAGTCTTTGGTGATGTTAATAATAACTTCCCTAATAATGATGGGAATCCAAGAAGGAGAAGGAGTGTCAATACAGGCACACCTGCTCTTGCACCAGATAATCTTGGTTTTGGACCATTTGATCAAAATCCATATCCATTTAATGAAAACACTGATGATTCAACAAGAACAAATCCATTTAGTCCTGATTTCAAAGCATTTGGAACACCCTCCTATGGTTTAGGACCTAGTTTTTCAAAGATTGGCAAGAGAGCACCAAGACAACAACTTAAAATTAGAGAAGAAGACAGCACTGTCAATTTTACAATTGAAACATTCTCTATTCCTGTTGCAAGAACAAAAGAAAAACCTATAATTAAATTTGTTCTTCAAGACAAATCTATTCTAAGAAATATTGATACTGATTTTGACTTTGGTCCTGATGATCAATCTGGCAAAGGTACACTTGAAGATGGTCAAGTTGTTGTAGGTGCAGGTACAACAAGATCATTTGCACTTGCACCAAAAAGTTCAATCATTAAAGATGGACTTGAACTTGAATTTAGAGAAGCCTTTGAGGGTGGTCAGAGGCAGAGAGTTGTAAAAGATGAGCGTTATATTGTTAGAGGATTTCAATTTGATGGTGAACCATTGTTTAATCCATTAAAGATTAGTAATGATGGAAAATGTGTGCAACTTGATGATGTATTTGGAAGAAAAGTAATAAGGACAAAAAAACAAACTATCATAAGAGATCAACCTACAAGGGCTCCTATTACTTGGAAACTTGGTAATGCTAGAGAGAGAACCAGATATGAACAAGATCCTACTGGATATTTCAAAGGTAGAATCAAAGATGATAATAAAACCATTGAACTCTTAGATGGTCATGGTGATGATACCAATGCAACATTTAAAATTACCAATGGAAATGCAAGATTTAGTGATGATGGACTTTTTGTAGTTGGTAAAGGAAATATTGAACTTGTATTAAAATGGAATGATAAACCAAGCATTGCAGATATAGCAATTGATGAAATTTCAATTCCTGATGTAAGACATTATGGAGATAACACTGTTTGGACACAAACTTCAAAAAATGAAGACCGCAATTTTGATGAAGAAGCAGAAGATGATGAAGTATTAACAAAGAAAGGAAAAGATAGAGAAACTATTTTCCTTGAAACTGAAAATAGAGTAGAAACATATTGGGTTGAGAGTCTGAGTCCAGGAGAAAGTGATGAAGATTATGATGACTTGGTTATTTGTGCCAAGAGAGGTAGATTTAGATTACCAAAATCAAATAGATTAAAAAAAGAAGGAGCTGTCATTTATGAATTAACTGATGAAGAACCATCACCAGATCCAACTGATCCAGTGGTTCCTGCAGTCATCTCACCACCAACATCTCCAGCATTACCTGGTACATTTACATTCCCTTCATCTGGACCAACAGATGGAGGTATTCCTGGTATTTTGACACCTGGACCAAGTAATAACTCCACATTCCATCCATTCCCTGGAACCACTACTCTAGGACCAGGTAAGTGGGTTCCTGGTCCTATTCCACCTGGTGGTGGTGGACCTCATGTTGGACCTGCTGTGTTTATCCATGATGGAAGATTGATTGGAGAACTCACAAGTCAGCAGGGATCCCCAGCCCCAACCACTGTTTCTGAAGGTTTATTAGGACCATTTACTGGTGGTGGTGGAGGTGGAGATAATACTGTGCCTGGAGGAGGCGTTGATTATCAAGTTGGACCACCTAGATTCCTCCCACCAACATGGGATCCTGGAAGTATTGGTGGTGGAAGTGGTGGTGGACCTGGGACTATACCACCTGGAGGTATTTCACCACTCACTCCTGTTGATGATCCAGGTGGCATTCAACCTGATCCTAATGATCCTGGAGGGTTTAGTCCTACTGATCCAGGAGGATTTAATCCTGGTGATCCAGGAGGAATTAGTCCTGTTGATCCTGGTGGTATTGTTCCTAGTGATCCTGGTGGCATATCAATCACTGTTCTTCCACCTGGACCTGGCACTTTCTATCCAGATACAACACCAGGGTATGGTCCTATTGTAGGAATTCCTGTCTATCCTGGTACATTGGTTCCACCTGAAATTGGTGGTATAACTGGACCTGGCATTGGTATTGTTGATATCATAATTGAGGATGGTGGAAGTGGTTACCTGCCAACAGAAGATGGTAGCACTGGTGGTGATGGAAGAACTTATTCCACTCCTGATGAAACAAGAATTCAATATAGTGATGGTGTAAAAGAAATACCAGCTGAACCTAATACAAGAATTTGTCTTGATGAAGGTGACACTGTTATCCTACCTGCAGGAACCACAGTTACCACTGAACCATTTGATGGTGAAGGTGGTGGTGAAATAATTAAGGGTGGTGCCCCTCACATCATGCAAAGACCTGGATGTCTTACTACACCACAAGCTGGTGAAAGACCACCAGCTGAAAATACTTATCCTGTCTTGATGTATCTTTGTGATATCATTGTTAAGAAACCAGGTTTTGGATATAAAAATACTGATCAGGTTAACATTGATCCAAGTATGGGTGCTGAGGCAGAATTGGTTGTTGATAAGTTTGGAAGAATTTCAGATGTGATTATTACCAAACCTGGAGAAGGATTCCAAGTCTTACCACAAATTACTGTCACAAGTGCAACTGGTCAAAAGGCAGAATTGTTAGCAAAATTATGTATAGATAGAGTGAGAGATATCTCACTTGTAGATCAGGAGAAAGTCATTCAAGTTGTAGATTGTGTAGGTAAGTTTTAATGTCATCAAAGATCAATTATGAAGCCTATAGATTAGGCACAAAAGATGGTGAGATCAAGTTTGGTCACCTCTCAGAGAATCAACAGATTTATTCAGTTTATCTGAATAACTATATGACTGATTCACCTCATTACATTGCAATGGTTCAAACAGGTGAAACTGACTGGCAAAGAGATAGCACTCTTTGTAGATCTGCAGGTTCTTTTGCTGTCATTGCTGGGGACAGAGCAAAAGATGGAACACCATCAATTGATTTAACTGCAAATAGTGGTGACATTATTCTTAGTGCTCCTAATGGCAGGATTAAACTTTGTGCAAAAGACATTGAGTTGGTCAGCACTGGAGACAGTGGTGAGACTGGTAATATTAGACTGAAGGCAAATGAAAAGATTATGTTAGATGCTGGACAAATTATTGATATTCATGCTAAAGTATCAATTAAAATTGTATCAGATAAAGATGTTGAAACTATTGCCAGAAACATTTTGAATTTGATTGGCAATTTTGTGAACATGACAGATGGTAATGATGTTTCATCTGCTGCTCTTGGAAGAATCAGGAAGGGTGGTTCAGCAACAGATGCAAGAGAAGCTGCAGCTTCAATGGTATCTTAAGAGGTAAAAATGGCAAACACAGGTCAGTTTCATGTAGGTGGACAATTAGAGGTAGGTGAAGGCAAACCAGAGCAATTTGGTAGAGGTGTTACTAAGGTAAGAGGAAGTGCTTACATTGAGGGTCCAGAGATGGTGGGTGACCCATCTCAGTTTGCTGTCCCAGTTTATGAGAGAGCAAGTTTAATGGCAGGACAAACTGCCAACCCTGATGTTGCATCACCAGCATTTACTGGTCCTCCATTCTATGCATTCTTTGCCACTACATTTGCTAGGATTAAGAGTTTCCTCAAGGTTGACACTCTT
>Ga0209645_1001121_pt1 | contig 13574 bp, 10 predicted proteins | sample ETNvirenome_6_30_FD_184070 | JGI IMG/M metagenome (GOLD analysis project Ga0209645, IMG submission 184070) | Marine viral communities from the Pacific Ocean - ETNP_6_30 (SPAdes) (version 2) | ecosystem: Environmental > Aquatic > Marine > Oceanic | place: Pacific Ocean | collected 2013-06-19
AAAGACGTTATGGAAGAATCTTTAACCCCACACTTAAAAGACATGCTAGCCGCCAAGCTCCAAGAAATGGAAGCAGAGGAAATGGCTGAAACTGTTGAAGAAGAAGTAGTTGAAGAAGAAGCCATAGAAGAAGAAGCAGTTGAAGAAACTGTTGAAGAAACCGTTGAAGAAACAGTAGAAGAAGAAGCTGTTGAAGAAGGTTCTTACGACAAAGATGAGATGGACGAAGAAGAAGTAGCTGAAGTCGAAGCACCAGTTGCTGAAGAAGATGAACCAGCAGAGGATGACGCAGAAGAATCTGAGGACGAAGCTGAAGAAGAAGCCGAAGAAAGCGATGACGACGTGGATGTGAAAGACATGGAAGTAGAGGATCTTAAAGCTCTTATTAAAGACATGATTGCTCAGGAACTCGAAGGACATGAAGATCATATGCATGACGGTGGTGAAATAGAAGATGAAGAAGGTGGAGTTGAAGACATGGTCGCAGCCGACGATGAGGAAATCAACCTTGAAGAACTTCTTAAAGAACTAGAAGCGCTATCTGAAGACTTAGATGAAGAAGAAGTTGCTGAAGCCAAGCATGATGATGAAGATCACATGGAAGAAGGTAAGCACAAAGACGAAGATGCTATGGAAGAAGAAGTATCTGAAGAAGTAGAGGAGAGTTCAGAATTGAATGAAGCCCTCGAAACTATAGAAATTCTACGAAAAGAGCTATCTGAAGTTAATCTTCTGAATTCAAAACTACTCTACGTAAACAAAATTTTTAAAGCTAATAACTTATCAGAAGCTCAAAAAGTAAATATTATAGCTACTTTTGATAAAGCTGAGACAGTTAAAGAAGTAAAACTTGTTTACGAAACTGTAGCTGAAAATATTGCAGCTCCAAAGAGTGAAAAAACTAACATTAAAGAACACAAATCTTTTGCGTCTAAAGCAACTGGTAACTCTACAAAAGGAGAAGTAATCTCTGAAGTTAGTGACCAAGTTCGTAGAATGCAGAAATTAGCTGGAATCATAAAATAATTTAATCCTTTATTACAATGGAAATTAACAACCTACTCGAAGGTTCAGCGAGCGAATTTAAAGTATTACAAGAAGATGCTGCTCGTTTAGCCGACAAATGGAGCCAGTCAGGTCTACTAGAAGGTCTAGAAGGCAATGACTCAACAATGATGGCTCGTATCTTAGAAAACCAAGCCAAGCAAGTAGTAGCTGAGCAGTCCAACACTGGTACTGGTGCTTCTTTCTCTGCTGGTGCAGGTGAGCAATGGGCAGGCGTGGCTTTACCATTGGTACGTAAAGTATTTGCTCAAATCGCAGCAAAAGACTTCGTATCAGTTCAGCCAATGAACCTACCATCTGGTCTAGTATTTTATTTAGACTTTAAATATGGAACTTCTACTGCTGGTTTCACAAGCGGTGACAACATGTACGGTAACGTTTCTACTGCTAACAGCCAAATGGGTGTTGACGTAGATCCTTCTGGCGGTCTTTATGGTGCTGGTAGATTTGGTTATTCAATCAATTCTGCTTCTGCAACTGTACAAGAAGCTGCTTCTGCTGCTACTTCTGCATCTTTAGGATATGACGCAGACAAAGATCCTGCTGATTACTACCTAATCACCAAAACTATGCCGTCTGGATTTGACTCTAAAGGTGTTCGTGCCTTCAGAATTCTTTCTGCTTCTGTTGACGTAACTAATCCAGAACTAACTACTGTATCTGGAAACGACGTTACTTTCGTAATTGCTAAAGCTGATACTACTGTTGACACTTCGTTAACTGGTTCAGTAATATACCACAACCAGCCAGCTGACAACAGCCGTGGAGACTTCGAAGACACTACTGGAACTTTAAAAATTCCTGAAGTAAACGTATCTCTAGCTTCTGAAGCAATTGTTGCTAAGACTAGAAAATTAAAAGCTCAGTGGACTCCAGAATTCGCTCAGGATCTTAACGCTTACCATAGTGTAGATGCTGAAGCAGAATTAACTTCTCTACTTTCTGAGTACATCTCAATGGAAATCGATCTAGAAATTCTAGATATGTTAATCCAAGATGCTGCTACAACTGAGAGATGGTCAGCTGAAAACAACAAAATCTGGAACGGTAGTGCATGGAGTACTTCTACTTCTGACTTCTACAACACTCAAGGTCAGTGGTTCCAAACTTTAGGAACTAAGTTCCAAAAAGTATCTAACAAGATCCATCAGAAAACTCTACGCGGTGGTGCAAACTTCGCAGTAGTATCTCCAACCGTAGCAACTGTACTTGAATCTATCCCAGGCTACGCTGCTAACACTGACGGAGACAAAATGGACTTCGCAATGGGTGTAGAAAGAGTCGGTTCATTAAACAGCCGTTTCCAAGTATACAAAAACCCATACATGACTGAGAACATCGTTCTTCTTGGTTATAGAGGATCTCAATTCCTAGAGACTGGTGCAGTATATGCTCCATATGTACCTCTAATGATGACTCCTCTAGTGTACGATCCTGAGACTTTCACACCACGTAAAGGTCTAATGACTCGCTACGCTAAGAAAATGATTCGTCCAGAATTCTACGGTAAGATCTTCGTATCTGACCTAGAGACTGTATAAGCTTAATTTAGCTTAATTTTCGAAGAGGCCTGCCATTTGGTGGGCCTTTTTTTTTTGTATTAAGATTTGCATTTAGGTTGAATATATATCATATTTATAGACAACTAAAATTTCAACCTCTAGCCCTTATTGTATGAGTTCTCTTCCACACACAGCAGATGTGTATCAAATGAAAAGAAAACCAAAAAATCCAATAAAATTCAACATACAACTTAACGAGGAACAAAAAAAAGCAAAAGCAGTTATACTTCAAAGTCCAATAACAGTTTTAAGAGGTGGAGCAGGATCAGGAAAAACGTTATTAGCCGCACAAACTGCTCTAGACCTTCTATTCTCCAGAGAAATAAACAAAGTTATCATTACCCGTCCTACGGTTTCTAAAGAAGATATAGGGTTCCTACCAGGAGATATTAGGGAGAAGATGGACCCTTGGTTAGCGCCTATATATCACAATCTCTACATGTTATATAACAAAGAGAAGATAGATAAAGAAGTAGAAAAAGGCACTATTGAAATAGTTCCCTTCGCCTTTATCAGAGGACGTACTTTCGTTGACTCTTTCGTCATAGTAGATGAAGCACAGAACGTAACACACACCCAGATGCAGGCAGTTATAGGCCGTCTTGGTAAAAATAGTAAGATGGTAATATGCGGAGATATAGCTCAAATAGATTTAAGAGATAAAAGAACATCTGGTTTTTCATTTCTAAATAGACTAGAAGAAAATGTAGAAGGCTTTAGAGTATTTACTCTTACCGAGAACCATCGTCACGAAATAGTATCCCCTATTTTAAGCGTATACGAATTATATAGGGAGTAGCAAAGACTACTATTTATATATAAAACTATATTACGATGGCTAATATTTCCATTTGGAACGGTAGTTCTACTTTTACAACCGGTTCTACTCCGTTTGGGTTTTACGATACAGATTCGGCCTTTCAAGCGGATGCAGATAAAGTAGCACATTTTTGTGCGACCAGGTTAGGTTTCCCTTTGATGGATGTAGAACTTAACTCAGGTTCTTTCTATGCCTGCTTTGAAGAAGCCGTAACCACTTATGGAAACGAAGTATTTCAATATAAAATTAGAGAAAACTATCTTTCTTTAGAAGGTGGAGCTACTGGTAGTAGTGTAAATAACAAATTAATAGATCCGACTCTCAATAGAGTAGTCCAAATATCTAATAACTACGGTACAGAAGCCGGAGTTGGAGGTAATGTCACTAAGTATACAGGATCTCTTCCTTTGACTGCTTCAGTCCAAGACTATGATTTAGATCAATGGGCTACAGACCAGGGCATTAGCGGTGGTATAGAAATAAGAAGAGTATTTTTTCAAGCCCCTCCTGCTATTTTAAGATATTTTGACCCTTATGCAGGTACCGGAACCGGTATTCAGTCCCTAATGGACGCTTTCGACTTCGGTTCTTTTAGTCCAGGAGTTAACTTTCTACTAATGCCTGCTTCTTACGATGCATTAAAAGTTCAAGCTATAGAATTTAATGATCAAATAAGGCGTTCCGGATATAGTTTCGAATTAGTAAATAATAGACTTAAAGTATTCCCTCTTCCAAGAGAAGCAACTACTCTCTATTTTGAATATTACAAGCTTTCTGACAAACAAGGTGCAGTAAATAGTACGGATACCGGACTTGTAACCAATGTTGGAGAGGTTCCTTACTCTAATCCTACCTATAATGAGCTAAATTCTGTTGCTAAGCAGTGGATTTATCGCTATACTTTAGCATTGACAAGAGAATTACTAGGATATATAAGAGGAAAGTACCAATCAGTACCTGTCCCAGGCGCCGAAGCTACTTTAAACCAAGCTGACTTACTAGCAGATGCAAGAACTGAGAAAGATTCACTTCTTACCGACCTTAGAGAGATGTTAGATCAAACTTCTAGGGTATCTCAACTGGAAAGAAAGAGTAATGAAAGTAAATTTTTAAAAGATACGCTGTCTGACGTACCAATGACTATTTTTATAGGCTAATGATTAAATTAAAAGACATATTACTAGAAGATGATAACAAGATTTACAAAGGTTTAGTTAGGGTTACTTACTCAGAAGATGGTTCCGTAATGGATGTAGCCGATGTAATACGTGCAGTTAAAGGAGTTACTATAGTTAACACGGCTGGAAATGAAGAAGGAAGAGATGTTTCAATGTATGACGTTAAAATACGTTCAAAAGCCGACCCTCAATCAGCTTTCCAGTTTATAAGACAAGAAGCTATGAAAGATCCTATCGTTAAGCGGTTTGAAATAGCTACTAAAACGATAGAGAGGGTTTAATGTTATTTGGAAGTAATAGAGACTTCAATTTACTTACCAAAATCAATAGAGAACTACTTAAAGATATAGTAGAACAGGAGGTACTGTACTATAAACTATCGTTAGAAGATACAGAAATCAATATATACGGAGAATCTTTAAGTAAAATCTTTTATACTCCGGCAAAACTTAATTGCCTTATAACTAGAGGTGATCAAGTTATAGATATTGACGATTTTGGTCCTGATTTAGGTAGAGAGGCATCATTTGCCTTCTTAAGAGAAGATTTAACCGATATACAAGTAGTACCTGAAGTAGGAGATATAGTAATGTGGCATGAAGACTATTACGAAGTTGATACAGTTCGAGAAAATCAACTGTTTTTAGGTAGAGACAACAGCTATAACTTAACAGATTACGGTTCACAATTCGGTAGAAGTGTATCTATTATAGTAGATTGCCATTTGACAAGAGGAGACAAAGTAGGAATAGCGGAGGTCGTATAAAATGAGTAAAATAGATAAGTTATTTACTGAAGTAGATAGAAGAAACAGAGGAAAAATAATACCTACAGGCTATGATCCTGAAACTCGTACGTTTTTCTCTAAGGTACAGTATACTCCTTTAAAAGATCTACGTACTAATATGGAGGAATTCGAAAAAGACTTTGAACAAGCCATTAAAACCTATCCAGACGATTCTAAACTCTTCGACTATCTACAAGCTCTAAAGAAATTTAACAAAGGACTACGTTCTCATATTACTCGTAACTATAAAGGAAGAGAGTAATGCCAGCAAGAAAGCCTATTCCCAAGTCTCAAGCTGAACTTTCCCAAGAGTCTATCACTTCTTATACTAATAGAGGTAAAAGCGGGGTAAGTACTAAAGGAAATAGAGCTGAAAGACGTAAAGTTAGCAGCGATGACGTAAAGCAGTTTAGTATTGGACTAAGAGACATTGATGAAACTATAGTTTACTACTTTAATAACGTAATTAAACCGTCAGCTATACAAAACGGTACCAGAAAAAACGTTCCTATCATTTACGGCTCACCTGAAAGATGGGCAGCTGTACAAAAAGACGGATTTTATAGAGATAAAAACGGGAAAATACAGGCTCCTTTAATAATGTATAAAAGAGATTCTATAGAAAAAAATAGATCTCTAGGAAATAAGCTTGACGCTAATAATCCTACTAACTTTGGTATATTTGAAAAGAAGTTTTCTAATAAAAACGTTTACGATAGGTTCTCTTTACTAAACAATAGAGACAAGGTAAAAGAATACTACGGAGTAATCATCCCAGACTACGTAAATATTACCTACTCTTGTATAGTATTTACAGATTATATAGAACAAATGAATAAAATAGTAGAATCTATCAACTTTGCTGCCGATTCTTATTGGGGAGACCCGGAAAAGTTTAAGTTTCGTGCTATGATAGATAACTTTACTACGGCTACTGAACTTAATCAAGGTCAGGATAGAAAAGTACGTACTGAATTTCAGATTAATATGCTAGGACATATAGTTTCCGATAGCATAAATGCTCAATTAAACGGATTAAATAAATTTTACTCAAAATCTGCTATTAGTTTTAAAATTGAAACAGCAGGTAATATAGAAACATTAAATGCTAGAGCTGATACTTCTGAAGCTGAAGCCGGACGTAGATTTTTCGACACTGCTTTAGTGGGAGCTCAGAAAGACGAACTTGCTCCTGGTATGAACGACGCAGAAATAACCTTCGTTGCACTAAATACAGTACAAATCGCCGATTCAGTTGGCATTAATGTAGCTACTTTTAACAACAGAACTATATCTACTGTACCTTCAGGATTTATAAGCGGTCAGTCTAACTTCCAAGTATATATTAACGGAATCATAGCTCCTGAGACTGCTAGAACAGTATCTCAAGAAGGAAGTAATATACGAGTAACTTTTGACGCTGCTATTTTAGGGTATGACGTCGATAGCAATGATCAAGTAATCTTAGCAGGAAAGTATAGTTAAGATGGGAACAATAAAATGGAAACAGCTTGCTAGGAATATATCAGGATCTGGTAATTTTACCGGTTCCCTAGCTCTAACTGGCTCGTATGCAGCTACAGGTTCCACTTTTTTTGGTGCTACTTTATTAGATGAGCATACTTTTACCGGTTCTATTAGTACTACAGGAAGTGTAACAGCAACTAATTTTATAGGATCAGGTTCTGGGTTAATAGGTTTACCGGCATCATCTATCGTAGGGTTAAATCTATCGCAGATACAGACCGGAAGCGTAAGTGCCTCAGTCGGATTGAGTGGAAATATATTTTCTATAGATAGCGGAAGTACTAATTTACTGAATTTAGATTCTTCCGGTAATATGACCGTGGAAGGTACATTAACTGCTAGAGAATTCTTTACAGAGTTTGTTAGTGCTTCTATATTATTTGAATCTGGGTCTACTATCTTTGGTAATTCGTTAGATGACACTCATGACATTACTGGAACCTTGAATTTAAGTGGTTCCGGAGGACATAATATATCTGGGTCAATAAATATATCAACAGGAGTAACTTCTTCTACTGCTATTGTTACAAATAATATAACTAATGGTTACCCAACTTCAAATAATTGGAAAGAAAACTTAGAAGGATCGTATTTTAACAACTTTGACCAAAGTACTCACGTTTCAGAGATACTAAGATTTATGGCCGGAGTACTGAGTAGTTCTTTAGACGTTGCTGATGCACAGCCAAATACTAAAACCTTTGGATCTATAAGTACTTCACATTCTCAAGGCAGTACTATATCAAAAAGCTCGTTATTAAACGGTGTTTTAGGAGCAAGTTACGAGAATGCAAGACTTTCTACTCATTGGACTAGTTCGGCGTATATAAACTACAGTCAAACTGCTTCTTACCAAGAAGTTCAAAATTATTTACTAGCTAAGAACTGGATGGTATCCGGAGATTTAGGTACGTACGGTAATGATACGGGTACTAATCCCTTTCACGGAAGCTACGCTTCAAGAATACCTTCAACTATACAGCGTCAAAGTAGTTTTGGTACTAATAGCTTTACTATCTCTGCTAATGCTGCCGGATCTTCAGACATTTATTCAAATAGTAATTATTTTGGACTAGGAACATTAACTAATGGCGGTCCTACTGCGTATACAGTTAGGGTAGAGGCATCTCATTCGTTTAGCGATAGTTATGACGATCAGACTCCTGACCAAAACTCTACTTTTACTACTCAATCTGCTGTAGAATATACTATTTCAAGTTTTGGTACATCAAACGGTTTAATTTTATCAAAAATAGTAACATCTCAACCGGCAGTTATACCTTCTGCTTATCAAGATGGTGATTTTAACAGTGTAGCCGGTCCAATTAGTGGAAGATTTTATACTGGAGGTAGTACTAACGCGGCTACATTATCGGCAAGCGGATATTACAAAACTTACGGAGTTGTTGCAGGATTACAAACCGGTTCCCAATCGGAATTTACGACTAAAAACGGTTCGGACAGCAGTACTAGATTTTACCTATATACAGGAGATTTACCAAGCGATATAACTAACGGTGCTCCTACACCTGTTGTAAGTAGTAACTTAGCTAGAACTTCTTTTGCAGCAACTTCACGCAGCTTAAGTGGAGCTCCTTATCTCCTAACAACTACCTACTCGTTTACCTTCGATTCAGAAGTTACAGGTTCCTTTGATCCAGCATACGGATATGCATCATCAGTATTAGTTAACAGTAATCCAACAGATACCTGGGAAAATATAGGATCTACGACTTTATCTAACAGTACTACTACAGTCTCTAATTCAGGAGTTTCTTCAACAGGTAATAACAATTATGTTATTAGCAGCGATTATATTACTAAGAGGTCTTCTGGTAATATACCGCATATTGACGATATAGCAGTAGCTAGTTCTTCTTTATCCTTTACTTTAGACAGTAATACCGAAAACGTAGGGCAAAATAGATCCTCTAACAACTCTCTAAACTACAATTTATCCTTTAGAGCTACAGGACGCAACTGGAAAAATTCTTCTGCTACTTCTAACTCTTCGACTATAAGTTTATATGACGCTTCTCTATTCGGTCAAGCATCATCCAGTGGTAGCATGGCCGTTTACAGTAGAGCTCAAGGATACGATTCTAATACCTTACAGGATACTACAGAAACTTTTACCGGAGAAGATAACAGAATAGTAATTGCAGATAATGTTACTCAGTTTAACGGTACTGCTTTTACTACTAATACTTTTCAGACTAATGATAACGGAGATGCAGTATTAGGAGATTACGATCTTCAGGTAAAACCTGGATATTTAGTAGATCCTGGTGGAAACTACGGTTACTGGTTTGCTTCTGGTTTTGGAAGTGGAACTTATAAGTATTATATTAGAAGATTCCGTAAATCTAGCGGTACTAAAACAAGTATGACTTTGAACGTAGGAAAGACATTAGTTAGTTGGGATTCAACCTCGAATGGAGTAGCAGCCGCTATAATATTTAAATCTGCTGCTAACGGTAGCGGGGCAAACGATGTACAATCGGTATGCAGACTTTACGATCCTACTAAGACGAATGACAACTTAATTGAAGCAGCAGTATCTGCAGATAATTTTAAAAATCCATTTACAAGTAACATTGATTTATATGGGAATACCGGTGGTAGTATATCCTCTACTACTTATACGGTACCAATGAGAAATGCAGATGGTATGTATTTAGATGACAGCGACAATGAACTTTACATAATTATAAGATATAAGGGGGATCCATCTCCGGTTACAAGCATAACTTTAGGGTATAGTTAAAAATGGCAATTAACTTAGAGCAAAAATCAAACAGAATACTAGGCGGTAGAAGATTTACCAGTACAGATCTATCTACATCCCAAGAAGCCTTTCAGTCTAATCTTGATATAAATGCTGGCGAAATTTATACTCAAGCTGAACTGATTCCAGAAACTGGTTTACCGTTTAGCGGTAGTTCTCAAAATGGAGAGATATATCAGTCGGATGGTAAAAATATTCTTAAGTATTACTATAGACAAAGACTTACTAAGTCTAATGTTGATAGAGATGTTTGGTTTTTTATGGCTCCTACTGGAAGTGCTGCAGGAGTGACCCCTCAATTAATACAGTCTGGTCAGCAGACTAACTTTATCAGCCCTAAATACGGTGCTACATCTATAGCTAACTCTACTGCAGAAGATGCTACACCAGGGTATAATATCAGAGTATTTGTTTCTACTACCTTAGATAGCGGTTCATTAGGAGGGAGCGACGTTCAAGCTGCTTCAACATATCAGTTTGACTATAAAACCGGTGTTTTACAGTTTGACAGTAATGTACCTTCTAGTTCTGAAATTGTATATGTAACAGCTTACCAGTATGTGGGAAAAACTTTAGCTAACGATCCGAATATAGGGATATTTACTCAAACCGGAAGCTACTACAATACAACAAACGATCTAAAAATAACTGGTAGTTTAGCATTGTTAGGAGATCTTGTAGTTGACGGTAATACTACATTCAGATCACCAGATACAGGTAGTTATTCCGTTACTGTTGAAGGTCAAATGCGTGTTTTACAACGAGAAATAAATTCTGCTGTTCGTAAAGCTAAAATAGAAGTCCAAAATCTAGGTTCAATCGGAGACGAAGATGATGATAACGTATTAGATCTAGGTGGATTTTTTTAATTTAAATCACATATTTATATATAAAGTAATAAACTTGGAGTATTCTCTTGGCACAAATTATTAAACTAAGACGCGGTCCCGTCGGTAATTTACCTTCCGTTGCTACACAACAAGGTGAACTCCTACTTGCCTCTGGATCTATTTCGCAACTATCAGGTCCTTTTTTAACAATGACCGGTACTGCCGGTACTGGTACTTCTACAATAGTTGGGAAAATTTACCAAGGGTCTTCCGCTCCGGACATTAGCTCTAACTCAGTACTTACTGGTACTCCTTTCTACGATACCGGTAACGAAGCTCTTATAAGATTAAATCATGCCGGCAATCAAACTTTAGACTTAACAGGTAACATTGAAGGTAATACGATATCTTCAGTTACTATTAATACCTTAAATGGCAACGTTGATGTAGTAGGAAACATAAGCGCTTCCAATTTAGATTTATCAGGGGATGCTGACATTACCGGTAATATTACTTTAGGAGGTAATATTACTTTAGGTGATCAAGATGTAGATTTTGTAGCATTTAAAGCCGACGTCAGTTCATCTTTAATACCAGATGCTGATGGAGCATTCGATTTAGGTACTACTACTAAGGAATGGAGAAATATATACGTACAGTCTACTTTTACTTCTGGTTCTACTGTAAACGGTAATGTACAAGTAACCGGTACTCTAGATGTAGACGGACAGAGTACTCTAGCATCTGTTAACGTACAAGACTTAACTTCAGGTAGAGTAGTATTAGCAGGTTCAAGTGGAGAATTAGAGGACTCTGCTAATTTAACTTTTGACGGTACTAAATTAAATATTACCGGTAACGTTACAGCAAGTGCCGGGTTTCATTCTGACGGACTATCAACCTTTAACACGGTAAATGCAGAAAATTTAACTTCCGGTAGAGTACTTTTAGCAGGTGCTGATGGTTTAATTACTGATTCCGGTAATCTTACTTTTAACGGTACCTTACTTACAGCAACCGGTAATATAAGCGGTTCTGGAACTTTAAATATCGATGGTCAATCATCTCTCGCCTCATTAAATGTAGAGGACTTAACATCAGGTAGGGTAGTTCTAGCCGGTACTAATGGAGAACTACAAGACTCAGGTAATTTAACTTTTAACGGCACCCTTCTAACTACTACCGGTAACCAGCAAATTACTGGTACCTTAAACGTTGATAGTCAAGCCACTCTTGCTTCTTTAAATGTAGAAGATTTAACTCAAGGTAGAGTTGTAATAGTCGGTGCTACCGGAGAGATAGCAGACGACGGAGGCCTTACTTATAACTCAGGTACGGATACTCTAACAGTAGCTGGAGATATAGCAGTAAATGGTGGAGATATTACTTCTACAGCAAGTACCTTCAACCTACTTAACGCTACTCCTACTACAGTTAATGCTTTTGGTGCAGCAACCGCTGTAAACATAGGTGCCGGAGCTTCAACTACTACATTAGCAGGAGACTTACAGGTTAACGGTAATGATATAAAATCATCCACTGGAGCTACCGTTCTTACTTTATCGGCAGATGATGCTATATTTGCTGACGATGTATTTATCTCTGGATCCCTTACATTATTAGGATCTGCAACTGAATTAGTAATATCTTCTTCTACTGTAGAGCTAGACGATAATATAATACGTCTTAACTCTTTTGCACCTTTCCAAAGATATGCCGGATTTGAAGTTATAGATTCTGGCTCGGCTGGTATATCAGCTTCATTACAATGGGATTCACAAAATGACTACTGGTTAATAGAAAGTTCTTCAAAACAAAGTGGTAAAATTGTTGCTACTACATACGGTGATTTTGGAAGTGAATCTTCATTAACAGCTAACACTATTCCAAAAGCTACTGATGCAGCATCTATTGGAAATTCAAAATTAACAGATAACGGTAGTAATTTAATTTACGATACCGATGCATTAAACGTAGCAGCAACTTCTGGTAATACAAGCGTTAAAGGAGTATTGACGTTACCTAACGCAGGTGGAGCCGATGCCAATTCTAACAGCTCAGCAGTTGTCTTTAGAAATTCATCAAACCAAATAGGGTACGTTTCTACAACTGAAACTACTAACGTATTAGACGGAATGTTAGGATATAATAATGCTGCTGGTACACTTGTATTTTCTACAGTAATAGACGGCGGTACTTTCTAAAATATTTTCAACCCCTGAAAGCCCTACCTAAAACCCGATAGTTAATTCTATTGGGTTTTTTTATTGAATAATTCTATTTATATTAGAAGTATATACTTCCTATTCTAGAATACATACAATATAAGGTCAAATGAGCCAAACCATTAAGCTGAAACGGTCTGCAGTTGCAGGCAAGGTCCCAACCACATCCAGTCTCGATCTAGGGGAGATCGCAATAAATACCGCCGACGGTAAAGCCTATCTTAAAAAGAACGACGGTTCAGAATCTATACAAACTCTTTTAGTTACAGATGCCACTACTACTGGTTCTATAAACATAGTAGGTAATGTCTCAGCTTCAGCTTTTTCGGGTTCATTTTTTGGTAATGGCACAGGGTTAACAAGAAATATGGCCATTACAGGGTCAGATGTATTTGGTAATCAATTTAATGATCACGTTTCTGTCTTACATTTTGACGCAGGTACAGGATTAAACGTAAGCGCTTCAGCACCTGATACAGCTTTTATAAAATTAGGTTCTCATTTTAGAGACTTTTTTGTAGACGGTTCTGCTACTATTATAGCTACCGGTTCAGATCAGATGGATATTATAGCCAATGGCGGCCTAGATATATCTACTTCTCTTACAGATACTAACGGTAACGGGGTTTCAAAAGAATTAATTTTTGCCGTAGATGCAACAGTTGCAAGAACCGGATCTAATACTTTTACTGCCGACCAAACCATACAAGGTAAAGTCACCAGTTCAACTTTAGATACTTCCGGTAATGCTATTATTAGAGGAGACTTAGATGTAATTGGGGATATAAATAT
>Ga0209645_1001123_pt1 | contig 13569 bp, 25 predicted proteins | sample ETNvirenome_6_30_FD_184070 | JGI IMG/M metagenome (GOLD analysis project Ga0209645, IMG submission 184070) | Marine viral communities from the Pacific Ocean - ETNP_6_30 (SPAdes) (version 2) | ecosystem: Environmental > Aquatic > Marine > Oceanic | place: Pacific Ocean | collected 2013-06-19
CAATCTGTGCCATACTGGTTTATACCAAGAGGTATTCTCGAAAGAATATGAACATCTTTGTTACAGACCCTGATCCAAGGGTTGCTGCAAAATCATTACCTGACAAACATATTGTCAAGATGCCACTAGAGACCTGTCAGATGGCCTCTGTCATCTACTCTAAGTTCCACTGGGACTGGGAACCTATCCACAAGAAGGATGGAGAACCCTACAGAACCACTGGTGGATTTAAACACCACCCCTGCACAGTGTGGGCAGCAAAGTCCTATCAGAACTTTGCTTGGATGTTATCTCATGGGTTTGAGTTGTGTTGGGAGTATGAGAAACGGTATGGAAAGAAACATACCTGTGAGAAAACTCTCAACGAGGCAATGACTATCTTCCACAATCACTCTCAGATGATGCCACCTGATGAAAGATGGCATATCAATGATTATATGAATGTGAAAGAGTTTGTGTTTGCAGGTCCTGATGAGTTCAAGTATGATAAGAGTATAGATATCTTCACAGCCTATCAAAGATATATTGCATCTAAACCTTGGGCTCCAAATAATTATCTTCGTATACCTGAGAGGAAACCTGAATGGATCGGTTGATCACAAGAATTGATGAGTTGGCAAAGGTAGGTGTCACTGATAATGGTGTTTGTCGTAGGTCTGGTTCTGGTGAAGATCAAATAGCCAGAGCTAACTGTATCTCCTATATGATGCAGGCAGGTATGACTGTCAGAAAAGATAATTACAATAACATTATCGGTAGATTGGAAGGTGAAGGACCACCTATCGTAACAGGGTCTCACATTGATACAGTAGAAACTGCTGGTAAGTATGATGGTGTCTTGGGAGTTCTGGCTGGTATTGAGGCAGCAGACCAACTCAAAGGTAAAATCAAAAGTCCTCTTGAAGTAGTCATCTTCAATGATGAAGAGATTACTATGGATGGATCAATTGGATACTGTTCTTCTCAACCTGATATCAAAGCATTCCTTGAACTTCATGTTGAACAGGGACCAGTCCTAGATTTTCAACAGAAAGATATTGGTGTTGTGTCGGGTATCGTAGGACAACGTAGGTGTAGGTTCTCTGTTCATGGTCAAGAGAACCATGCAGGTACCACCCCCATGAATATGAGGGATGATGCACTTGTAAAGTGTGCCAAGATTGTATATTATATTAACAAGAGGGCATTAGAACATGATGGTTTGGTGGCTACTGTGGGGGTGCTTGATGTCCACCCCAACTCTTTTAGTGTGGTACCTGGTAGGGTAGATTTCACAATGCAGGTAAGGGATCTTGATGCATACACCATGGATAAGTATGTTGAGGAAGTATCCCGTAAGTTTGATTTGAGGGTTGAGATTACCCATAGATCAGAACCTACCCTGTGTGATGAGGGTATCATGAATATCATCTCAGAATCCTGTGGTGATTTGGAGAAAGTAGTAATGCCATCCAGAGCATCACATGATGCCCAGAACTTCACTTGGTGTCCTATGGGTATGATTTTTGTACCATCCATTGGTGGTATTAGCCATTCACCATTAGAAAAAACATCTGACAAACATTGTTTAGATGGACTGAATGTATTAGTAGAAACAATAAGGAGAATTGATGTATCTTGATTATCATTATCTCACCCCTGAGAGGGTGACACTCGTACACTTACTTGAGGAGGCAGGAATTAAAGTTTATGCAGATGTTGGGGATTGCGATATTGGAGACTACGCTGGTTACACTATGTCTGAACCAGCTAATGATACTATTATGGTTGTTGTCTGTACAGATACTCTGAGGGAGGTTTTTCAGAATGAACCTACAATAAGACAACAGGTGAATGTGACACTTGACCATGAGGCATTACATGCAGCCCAGTTCTGTGCGATGGACGGTTACCCAGGTGCCATAGACCCCTCTAGAGATTCTGAGTCAGAGGCGTTATACTATGAAGGTAAACCACAGGCCGTTGGCCAAAAGATCATTGAGTTCTGTTTCTAAAATGATTGTAACCAAAGAAAATAAGGATCTTGTTAAGAAGATAATGAAGGATGAGGAATTGTTCTCTCTACTTTTGCTATCAATTATGGTAAGAACTGATATGGGTGATCATAAACTACTTGATAGTTTTAGAAAAATGGAAGAATTAGGAGTTCTGTAAAATGACTGACCAACCTTACACCATCGAAAAGAAGGACAACGGAATGTGGTGTTCTGTCCGAAATGATGGTAAGATATTGATACGAGCCTCCACCAAAGAGGCATGTGAGTCGAACACCCGACACTACTACAACATTTTTTGCACTTGATTATGAAAGCATTGAAAGTTGATGTGAAAACAACAGTTAGAATTCTTGTTGATGATGACGAAGATTATTGGTCAATCAAACACAATGCACTACAACAAGTGCATGATGACATTCACTGGCATTTAAAAGACAAATTTCTTATTGATTATGAGTGATTTTATTTGGGTCGAGAAGTATCGACCACAGACAATTGAAGATTGTATTTTACCAAGTAATGTTAAGAAGACATTCCAAGATTTCCTAGATAAAGGAGAAGTGCCAAACCTCCTCCTCTCAGGTCCTCCTGGTTGTGGTAAAACCACTGTAGCTAAAGCACTTTGTCATGAACTTGGAGTAGACGTATATGTCATCAACGGATCCGATGAGGGACGATTCCTGGATACTGTCAGAAACAATGCGAAGAACTTCGCTTCTACCGTTTCGTTATCGTCAACTGCAAAACACAAAGTCATCATCATTGATGAGGCAGATAACACAACACCAGACGTACAACTCTGCTTACGGGCTTTTACTGAGGAGTTTGTTAAAAACTGCAGGTTCATCTTCACCTGCAACTACAAAAACAAAATCATCCAACCCCTCCACTCCCGATGTGCAGTCGTGGACTTTTCAATCAAGTCCAAAGATCGACCAGCCCTTGCAGCAAACTTCTTCTCAAGGATCAAAGATATCCTGGATCAGGAGAGTGTTAAGTACGATCCGAAAGTCATTGTCGAACTCATCAACAAATACTTCCCAGACTGGCGACGGGTTCTAAACGAACTCCAACGTTATTCTGTTGGTGGAAAGATTGACTCAGGTATCCTGGTAGCATTCAGTGAGGTAAAGACAAATGACTTGGTTAAGCGTCTTAAGGAAAAGAACTTCTCGGAAGTCCGAAAGTGGGTTGTCAATAACCTGGACAATGATCCTGGCGTACTCATTAGGAGTGTGTACGATGCTTGTTATGATGCCCTGGAGAACAATAGTATTCCTGCTGCTGTGCTCGTTCTTGCTAAGTACCAGTACCAAATGGCATTCGTGGCTGACCAAGAAGTAAACTTGATGGCCATGATGACTGAACTGATGGTGGAGTGTGAATTCAAATGAAACTATTCCAATTTTCAGACACTGATGAGACTGCTGTACCTCTAGGTGAGGTACAATATGTGCGTAAGACCAGATGGATTAAAAGGGAATGTCATACGAAGTGTCCCTGCATTAATGTTGCAATTAAAGGAAGGCAGTATTCTCTAGAAGTCTGCTATGATGAGGGATGTTGGTACGATAGAGACAAAGACTACGAGAACCTCATCAAAGAACTGAATGGGGATGCTGATTGGGAGAGAGACCTTCCCAAAGTACGCGCTATGCTTGAAGCGGCTGGGTTCAAATGAAATTGACTCAGGAGGAAGAGATGCACATCATTGGCAGAAGAAAGGCTAAAGAGTTGTGGTCTCGTTTCCAACCTAAAAGAGTACCAATGGAATGGTATAAAACTAACAAACCTTTACGATCACCTTATGTTGAATACAAATGAAACTATTCAAATTATTTAATAATCCTTTCAAAGAAAGGACACTTTCCCCAGAAGCTATTGCCGAAAGGGATAGGTTGGCAGATGAGTTTCTTTCTATCTGGGTAGAGTCATTTAAGGTAACTACTGAAACTGAAATGAAGTTGTGTTTTAGGAGAACATGTGAGGTTTATGATAAGATAATGGAGATTGACCCAGAATATAGTCTCGATAGTATTGATTATTATTCTACAGGATACACAAAACCGTCTCGCTGCATCCATTCTCCAGTGGATCTCTACTCAAAACAAATAAAGAATTTTAGGAAGAAACATCATCAACAAAAACTTCATCAAGAAAAACGTCAAAAGAGTCTTGCTAGACTAAGGAGAGTTAGAAAGTCATGACAACAATTCCAACTTGGATTGGCATTCTTCTCCTCACACTTTACTGGGGATCTATGGCTGGTATGGTCATAAATGCCTATATGTACTATAATAATGAAACTATTGAGGTATTATCATGAGTATGAATGTGAAAGTGGTTCGTATGAACACTGGTGAAGATATTATCTTCAACCTCCTGGAAGAGAACGAGAAGTTCCTAAAGATTGAAAACGTGTTGGTGGCAGGTCCATCAGCAACTGGACAGATTGGTTTTGGTCCTTGGGCACCCCTGGTAAAGGATGGTGATCCTATTGAAATTAATGTAGACTATATCTGTTACATTGCAGAACCTCAGATTGAGGTGGCTGAGAACTATCAGAAGATCTTCTCTAAGATTGAAACCCCTAGTAAGAAACTGATCCTATGAAAAAACTGATTGTATTGTTGGCTCTCCCCTTCCTGCCTATGAGTGTGGAAGCAGGTAGTAGAACCTATCAACCTGGTTACTCTCAGGAACAAACCTGTTACGAGTATGTGTATCGTGAGGAATACATCCCTGGCACTGCTGCCAACCCTGGTAGGGTAGTATCTCGTAGGGAACGTGTTGAAGTTCCTTGTAGAAATCAAAACACTTACACCACTCCTACCTATGACACCCCGAACGTTGATGACAATAGTTGTGTTGAAGGTAGTATTCTTGGTGGTCTTCTTGGTGGCGGTCTGGGCGCCGCTCTTAGTCAGGGTGACGGGCGCTGGTGGGCAGTCCCCGTTGGGGTAGCAGGTGGTGCTATGGTAGGATGTCAAGTTGATGGAGGTTGATATTGGAACTCAAAGATTGGTTGAACTCACTTAATTTTACTAAAGACAATCTTATTGAGGAGGATCCCACTATCATCAGTGAGTATCCTCCTTTCATCGTTAATCGTTGTATGTCAGGACACATGGATTCAGTCCTGTTTGCCAATGAGATGAACAAGTATCACTCATTAGATAAGGATATGCAATATTCTTTTTATCTAAATATATTGAGAAAAAGGAAGAGATTCTCTCCTTGGATCAAAAAAGGTAAGGACTCAGATCTAGAGTATGTGAAACGTTATTATGGTTATAATAATGAGAAAGCAGCTCAAGCCTTGAAGATTTTATCTAATGAACAACTTGATTTTATCAAACAACGACTTGAAACTGGTGGCAAAAAATGACACAGACGACTGAACCTCAGGTCAATTGGTCGCAAGATCAAATGATCGAAGTGAAACTCAATGAGCCTGATGACTTCCTTAAGGTAAGAGAAACCCTGACCCGTATTGGTGTGGCTTCTAGGAAAGAGAAGAAGCTTTATCAATCCTGTCACATCCTTCACAAGCAAGGCAAGTATTACATCGTTCACTTCAAAGAGTTGTTTGCTCTTGATGGTAAGTATGCTAATATCACCATCAATGATGTTCAGCGTCGTAATCGTATCACCCGACTCCTGGTGGACTGGGGACTGATTGATGTGGTCAATGAGGAAGCTATCCTTGACATTGCACCACTCAACCAGATTAAGGTTCTTCCCTACAGAGACAAAGGAGAATGGACCCTGGAACAGAAATACAACATCGGTAAGAAGACCAGAGTAGAGGAAACCCCATCTAACTGACGGATTACCCCCTTCCCCTTTAAAGAAGATGTGTTATAATTAGTATGTGATCGCCGTAAGGGATCACTATTACACTCGCTTTTAAAGGAGAACTATGTCTTTACTTAACAAGTATAACACTGCAAACATTAATCAATTGTTTGAACGTATTCAACGTAATGCTATTGGTCTTGATAGTTACTTTGATAACGTTCTGAGTCAAGAAGTTTCAAACTATCCTCGTTACAATCTGGTATCTTTATCTGAGGATGAGTCACGTTTGGAAATCGCCCTAGCAGGTTTTGATCAGAAAGACGTATCTGTGTATACAGAACGTGGTCAACTGATTGTAGAAGGTCAAAAAGAAAAACCCGAAGGTGTCAATTATGTGCATCGAGGGATTGCAGCTAGAACCTTCACTAGAGCATGGACTATTGCTGATGACACTGAAGTAAAAGGTGTTCAATTTGTAAATGGTATGTTGTCAATTACTTTGACCCGTGTTGTCCCTGAAACCCATAAGAAAAAGTTTTTCTTGGGTTCTGAAAAGTTCTGATATATAATAGGACTATCGTCGCTGGTAGGGGTTCAATGGCAAAATCCATTGACACCCCTCTTTTTTTGCATTATAATAAGTAAAAAACTATGACTATCAAACTACTACTATTGAAGTCTGGGGAAGAAGTTGTCTCAGATGTCAAAGAAATGGTTGTTGAAGAGAAGGTAGTTGGATACATTCTCCACTACCCAGCTCGTGCTAGAATCATTAGTGATAATGGTTTTAGGGATGGGATGACAAATTCTCCACACAAACTTCAACTCATGCCATGGATGCCTATGAGTAAAGATAAGGTCATCCCCATTGTGTCTGACTGGGTTATCAGTATTACAGAACCCGTTGATCAACTAGTTCAAATGTATAAGAAAGGTATTGAAGATCATGAAATTGGAAAATCTACAAGTTCTGATTCTGATGAACGAGAAGGTGATTCTGACTCAGATTGAGGAGGTTGCAAGTGATTTGGGATCACCTGATTGCAAACTCACTGAACCATTTGAACTCATGGAAGACGGGACACTTGAACCCTGGCTGTTGAATGTTACAACACAAAACACTTTCATGATCCACTCCGATAAGATCTTGACTATTGTGGAACCCAATAGTAAGATGGTGAAGAAGTACAAGGAACTCGTAGAGGCAGAATGAGGTTTTACACAAACATCCAGATGGTTGGAAACAATTTTCTGGTTCGTGGTTACGAGAATGGTAAGTCTGTCATTTTCAAAGAGGAGTACTCTCCAACTCTATTTGTAAAATCTAAAAAACCATCTAAGTACAAGACCCTGGCAGGTGAGAACGTCGAACCTATTCAACCGGGTCTTGTACGAGACTGCAGAGAGTTCTATAAAAAGTATCAAGATGTAGAAGGTTTTGAAATTTCTGGGCTTGAACGATACATCTATCAATACATCTCTGACAAGTATCCCGAAGATGAAATCAAATTTGACCTTTCGAAGATTAAACTCTTCACAATGGACATTGAGGTTCAGGCAGAACATGGATTCCCTGATCCAGACTCTTGTTCAGAAGAGATGCTCACTATCTCGTTACAAGAGGCGTCTACAAAGAAAATTTTTACTTGGGGTAGGAAACCTTATACACCATCTCAAGACAATGTAACCTACTTCTATTATGAATATGAAGTAGACATGTTGAATGCATTCCTTGATTGGTGGAATCAAAACACTCCTGAGGTTATCACAGGGTGGAATTGTCGTTTATATGACATCCCATACCTATGTGGTCGTATTGACCGCATCATGGGTTCTAAAAAACTGAGACAATTATCACCTTGGACTCTGGTATCACATGAGGAAACATACATCAATGGTCGTAAGTTCAATGTCTATGACATTGCTGGTGTAACTACCCTTGATTACTTGGACCTTTATAAGAAGTTCACTTTCAAGAACCAAGAGAGTTATCGACTGGATTACATCGCTGAGGTAGAACTGGGTCAGAAGAAGTTGGACCACTCCGAGTTTGACACCTTCCGTGATTTCTATCGTGGTAACTGGAAGAAGTTCGTTGACTACAACATCGTTGACGTGGAACTTGTTGACCGACTGGAAGACAAGATGAGACTGATTGAGTTGGTCATTACTATGGCATATGACGCCAAGGTAAACTTTGTTGATCCCATGTATCAGGTGAGAATGTGGGACATTATCATCTACAATTACTTGAAGAAGAGAAATGTTGTTATTCCCCCTAAGGTTGCAAAAGATACTCGGCCTTTTGAAGGTGGATATGTAAAAGAACCTATACCGGGAGCTTATGATTGGGTAGTATCATTTGACTTGAACTCTCTGTATCCACACTTGATTATGCAGTACAATATCTCACCAGAAACTCTGGTGGATGAGAGACATCCATCAGCCACTATTGAGAAAATCCTCAATGAGGAAATCAACTTTGAAATGTATAGTGACTACTCTGTATGTCCCAATGGTGCTATGTTCAGGAAGGATGTTAAGGGTTTCATGCCTGAACTGATGGAGAAGATGTACGATGATCGAAAGGTGTTCAAAGGTAAGATGTTGGATGCTAAACAGAAGTTGGTTGATATCGAGGCTGAGATTAAGAAGAGAGGTATCAAATGAAAATCACACCACAAGACTTCATTGATATGAATGAGGAGTTTGAGAGGGAGGGAACTCCCATCAGGTTGATTGTTCCTACTCAGGAACAGATTGATAACTCCACTGGTATTAAACTACCAACAACATTTGAACCACAACCACCCATGGATTTTGATAATCCATGGCCACATGGAGGAACTAAGTAATGGGATACCTTATCGGAGGTGCAGGTGACGAAAAAGAACAAGAGATAGTTGTTTCTGATAGTGACTATAGTAAGCTTTCAGACACACAACTTCTCCGTTTGCGTGATCAAACTGAGAAAGATATAGCAAAGTATAATAACTTCCAGATGGCTAGAAAGATTGCTCTTAACTCCTGTTATGGTGCAATTGGTAACCAGTATTTCAGATATTTTAAAGTTGAAAACGCAGAAGCCATCACGCTTTCAGGTCAAACATCTATCCGTTGGATTGAGAATCGTGTAAATGGATACCTAAATAAACTCTTGTCAACCGAAGATACCGATTATGTTATCGCATCTGACACTGACTCCATCTATATTAACTTTGGACCTATTGTTAATAAATTTCTTAGTAATAAGTCTGGCGATAAAGCAGCAGTTGTGGGGTTACTTGACAAGATCTGCCAGGAGAAACTGGAACCTTTTATCGAACGTTCATATGAAGAACTGGCGACGTTCGTTAACGCGTACTCACAGAAAATGCAAATGAAGCGTGAGAACATCGCTGATCGTGGTATTTGGACTAAGAAAAAACGTTATATTCTTAATGTGTGGAATAGTGAAGGTGTTCAATACACTGAACCTAAACTCAAGATCATGGGTATTGAAGCTATAAAATCATCTACTCCTGCCCCATGTAGGACGATGATTAAGGACGCCCTGAAACTGATGATGAATGGGACTGAGGATGATGTGATTGACTACATCGAAGAGTGTAGAAAGAAGTTCAGGAAGATGCCGCCGGAGGATATCGCATTCCCCCGGTCAGTATCTGATGTGAACAAACATAAGTCTCACTCATCCATCTACGCGAAAGGGGCCCCCATCCATGTGAGAGGAGCTCTCCTATATAATCATTACATCAAAGAGAGGGGGTTGGATAATAAGTATTCAACTATCAACAATGGTGAAAAGATTAAATTCATTTATCTCAAGAAGGCTAACCCCATTCGAGAGAATGTAATCTCTTTCATCTCTGATTTTCCTAGGGAGATTGGGGTTGACAAGTACATCGATTACGAACTACAATTTAACAAAGCCTTTCTAGACCCACTCAAAGTCATCCTTGATGCTATTGGATGGAACGTAGAGAAAACAGTAAACCTTGAGTTATTTTTTGGATAATGGATTTCCTCAAAGACATTGTAAAAGAGATTGGTGATGAGTATACAAAACTTGCCAAAGACATAGAAGAAAATGAAGAGTATGTGGACACGGGTTCGTACATTTTTAACGGACTTGTATCAGGTAGTATTTTTGGGGGTGTATCTGCTAACAAGATTACTGCCATTGCTGGTGAGTCTTCTACTGGTAAGACTTTCTTCTCTCTCGCTGTTGTTAAAAACTTTCTGGATTCTAATCCTGACGGTTACTGTCTGTACTTTGACTCTGAAGCAGCAGTTAATAAGTCTCTTCTTGAGAGTCGTGGAATCGACCTGAGTCGTTTGGTTGTTGTCAATGTTGTCACCATTGAGGATTTCAGATCTAAGGCACTGAGGGCAGTAGACATCTATCTGAAAACCAAGACAGAAGATCGCAAACCATGTATGTTTGTGTTAGACTCCTTGGGTATGTTATCGACAGAGAAGGAGATTACCGATGCTCTGAACGATAAACAGGTTCGTGATATGACAAAATCACAACTGGTAAAAGGAGCATTCAGGATGCTCACCCTGAAGTTGGGACAGGCTAACATTCCAATGATTGTCACCAACCACATTTACTTTAAAATAGGAACAGCTTATGGGGATCCCGTCGAAATGGGTGGAGGCAGTGGCCTCAAGTATGCGTCGAGTACGATCATCCATCTCAGCAAAGCAAAAGAAAGAGATGGAACGGAAGTGGTCGGAAATATTATCAAAGCTAAGACTAACAAGTCGCGTTTGAGTAAAGAGAATAAACAGGTTGCTATCCGACTGTACTACGATGAACGTGGTCTTGACAGATACTATGGTCTATTGGAACTGGGAGAATTAGGTGGTCTTTGGAAAAACGTAGCAGGTAGATATGAGATTGATGGTAAGAAGGTTTATGCCAAAGCCATCCTCAAAGATCCTGAGACATATTTCACTCCAGAGGTGATGGAGAAACTAGACCAAATTGCAAAGAGAGAGTTCAGCTATGGAGAAAATTGAGTTTCTTGTTCTCAAGAACCTTTTACATAATGAAGACTATATGAGGAAGGTTATTCCCTTCCTCAAATCAGAATACTTTCAAGACAAAAATCAAAAAATTGTATTCGAAGAGATACTAGATTTTGTTAATGAGTATAACCAGACACCAACTAAAGAAATCCTCACCATTGAGGTGGAGAAGAGAAAAAATTTAAATGAAAATGATTTCAAGGAACTCTCACAACTGATTAATTTCCTTGATAGTGAACCTGTAGAGTTTGAATGGTTGATGTTTACCACTGAAAAGTGGTGTAAAGATCGTGCTGTATATCTTGCTCTTCTTGAGTCTATCAATATTGCAGATGGTGGTGATGACAAAAAAGGTCCTGATGCTATCCCTTCTATTCTTTCCGATGCACTTGCTGTTGGTTTTGATAATCATGTTGGTCATGACTATCTAACTGATTTTGAGTGGCGATATGAAATGTATCACCGCACAGAAAACCGTATTGAGTTTGACCTTGAGTTCTTCAATAAGATTACGAAAGGTGGTATTGTCAACAAGTCTTTGAATATTGCATTGGCAGGCACTGGTGTTGGTAAGTCATTGTTCATGTGTCACATGGCATCCGCTTGTCTTCTTCAAGGTAAAAATGTTTTGTATATTACAATGGAGATGGCAGAAGAGAAGATTGCAGAACGTATTGACGCTAACCTTCTCAACGTCCCCATTCAGGATATTACAGAACTCCCACAAGATGTGTTTTTTAGGAAGGTAAATAAGTTAGCACAAAAGACACAGGGTTCTCTTATCATCAAAGAGTATCCAACAGCATCAGCACATGTGGGACACTTTACAGCTCTTCTTAACGAACTTGCACTTAAGAAGTCATTTAAGCCTGATATTATTTTCATTGATTACCTTAATATTTGTTCTTCCCAACGGTATCGGGCGGGAAGCAATGTTAATTCATATACGGTTATCAAATCTATTGCTGAAGAACTTCGAGGCATGGCTGTCAAGGCCGATGTCCCTGTCGTTTCTGCCACCCAGACCACTCGTTCTGGTTTTGGTAGCAGCGACGTTGAGCTCACTGATACTTCTGAGTCCTTTGGTCTCCCTGCTACTGCTGATCTTATGTTTGCCCTTATTTCAACAGATGAGCTTGAATCACTGGGACAAATAATGGTCAAACAGTTGAAGAACCGTTACAATGATCCGACCATGAACAAACGATTCGTGATTGGTATTGACAGGGCGAAGATGCGTCTTTATGACTGTGAACAATCTGCTCAGGACGACATCCTTGACAATGGGACAGAACCCGAGTATGATAACGATGAGAAACCAAAGAAAACATTTGACGGGTTTAAGTTCTGATGAAACTTAGAAAATATGCATCCATTGAAAGAGATGGATACTTCCAGATTAGTGACAAGGATGGTAACCCTATTTGTCAGACACCATCAATCGGTGATGCAAAACTGATGTTGTCTTTAGGTGAAGGTCGGACACTCAGGAAAGTGTCTGTTATTCAACCAGAGACCGTAGATGTTTCCTATATTACAGAGGAACCAGACAAACAACTAGAACCACAAAACGTTTTACCCGAATCACAACAAGAACCTTTAGAACTATGACCGTCACTCCTAACCAAGAACAAGTTATCGATTACGATAAGTATCTTGATTTTGTTTATAAGACTACCTCTGCTCCCAGCACTGATTTCTATGTACTTAAAGAACGTATTGATGAACTTCAGCGAGAGGGTGCTGACGTGGCTCGTCTTGCTACTGCTGCGTTTGGCCTTAGTGCTGAGGCAGGTGAGTTCACAGAGATCGTTAAAAAGATCATCCTACAGGGTAAGCCTTACTCGGAAGAAAATATCTTTCACATGAAGCGTGAACTGGGTGACATCATGTGGTATATGGCTCAGGCTTGTATGGCCCTAGATACATCATTCGATGAAATTCTCAAGATGAACTATGAGAAACTGAGTGCTCGTTTCCCAGAAGGATATTTTGATGTCTATCGATCAGAAAACCGTGTAAAAGGAGACGTATGAACCTCACTGACAAAGAGCTTATTGATTTAAGGTGGGCATTGTTTCATTTCACTGCAAATAAACCTGGGTTCTTTGCAGATGAACAGATTCTTAGGATAAGAAAACTTATCTATAAGATTGATAAAGAGATAGATGACAGAAACAACTACGACACTAGTGGAAAATGAAACCAATTACAGTTGAAGATTACGAACAGGTATCTGATGAGTTCTTTGCCAAGTACCACTTTGTGGCAAAAGAACTTGGTGAGGGGTCTAAGTGTGAAGACATCCTCAAGGTCATGGAATCACTCACTGGTTTAGTGATGAAGAAACGATCTGAAGACAAGAGTGGACCAATGGGATTTAACAAGGAGACTGAAGATGAAACTGGAAGTGACTAAAGAAGTGGCCATTGATGTGGCTCAACTTCTCATTCGTGAACAGGCAATGTACACCACTGATGAGAGTATTGTTCCTGAACGTATCAAGAACATTCGATCCTTCATTGATGAGATTGCAGAAAAAGTAAAAGGAGATGATTAGTTTCATCTATAAATTCTTCAGTGTGGTGGTCATAAACTGCATCACACCGGAGAATTTTTGTTACTGCATTAGGATAGATCAGTGGTTGATACCTGATATTCAATACTATGCACCATACCTATGGGGAGAGAGACAAGCATACGATACAGAGAAAGATATAAATAACTAAAAAGT
>Ga0209645_1001125_pt1 | contig 13566 bp, 18 predicted proteins | sample ETNvirenome_6_30_FD_184070 | JGI IMG/M metagenome (GOLD analysis project Ga0209645, IMG submission 184070) | Marine viral communities from the Pacific Ocean - ETNP_6_30 (SPAdes) (version 2) | ecosystem: Environmental > Aquatic > Marine > Oceanic | place: Pacific Ocean | collected 2013-06-19
CGGTCATTACAGGTTTGAAAGCTTTACAAGGGCCACACCATGTAGCCGTAAAGTATTTTGCTGTCTTCATTATTTTCCCCACTTTCCACGACCAACGATTGTTGCCATAATACCATAGTTTGAAACATCAAGATAGGCATCTTCCAATGGTTCATCTTGTACGGCTGACTTTCTACCAGTCATCAATAGTGTTTTTACTCGTTGTAGTTTATCATTCATACGAAACCATAAACCTGTGAGTGATAGGTTTATTTCTTCCTTTGTTTTCAGTTGTGTTCCAACCGATATGTTACCAGGACCGTAATCATGTTGTTTGTGACAGAACAATTCATATTGTTCTCTTTGTAATTTTTTGAACTCCGTAGTCATCTCTGGCCATTCTCTTTCCATCATTGATACAATGTCATCATTGTTATCATTTGTAGGTTTTGATTTTGGAGTATCTTTGATTGAGTTTCGTTTCAATTCCAATAAACTATCGTTTGAATTTCCGTATGTCTCTGACATAAATGTACTTCTCCTTATATCTTAATAGAATATACAAACAAATTACTATATAAGTCAATGATTTTTTTAAATAATTTCATCAATGATACCATATTCTAAACACTCTTCGGCTGTTAAGTATGTATCGTGTTGTGAAACCTTATCCCAAAAATCTCGGTCTTTATTTGTAACTTCTGCCATAATTCTATTTATGTTACTTTGTAATTTTTTTAGATGGTCGGCACCCTTTAAAACATCTGAGGTTTTACCACTTTCAAATGCCGAACCTTCGTGAACCATGACCGTTGAATTTTTTGTCATTGTTCTTTTTCCAGTACCACATGCAAGTATGACTGCAGCAGCTGACATGCACGCTCCATAACATTTAGTGTTAACTTTTACAGGAAGTGTTTTGAAATAATCGATTATACCCAACATTGAATATACATCTCCACCATAAGATGACAATATAAGGTTTATATCTGTATTTGGATTGTGTTGAACAAAATTGTCAAACCTTGTCATAACTGCATACAATGTGTCTTGTTCTATTTCATATGTCAAATACATAGTGTTGGCTTTTAAGTTTATCCCCCATTCTAAATTTTTGAAGAATAGTTGTGTTTTTTTATTCATACCTGGCATGTCTCCATAATTTACTCTCAATATTGTGTTATCCACTTACATTTCCTTTTTTTTAAAGACAAAAACTGGTTCGTATTTATAACCTGCTCCCATCACACTTGATAATGTTAGTTGTAAGGTATCCTCTTGGGTAAACCCCAACTCTTCTGAAATCTTTATAGTCTCTCGTTCAATGAATTTGTACTTTGGTGTATTGGATATGTTAATTAACATATAACCATTATATTTCAAACCATAGTAACAATTTTCTAATGTCTTTTTTAAAAAACCATTTACCCAACTATCTTCAGTTGGATACTTAACATAACTTTGAGTTTCCTCGTCTGAGTATTTCTCTGTATCGAAATAAGGTGGTGAGGTAAAACATAAATCGATTGATTCTTTTTTGGGAACGAACTCCTCACTTCCTTGTTTATATATATCAACCTTTTTATTTATATAACTAAATTCTTTGCTCATCTGCAACAAACCTTCATAAGTCTTAGTAGATGGTTCAGTTCCTATGTAATGTTTGGTGTTAGATGATGAAAGAAACCCAAGTAATCGTCCACCCCAACCACAACTCATATCTCTAATAACTCCATCCCCACCAAACTTCTCGTAGATAAGTTTAGCTGCAGTCGGTCTAAAGTTACTCACAGATTGAGTACCACTATAAATCTTTATTGATTGTCTGAGTCTATTCTCGTGAAACACATTCCTTTCTCCATTTGGGTCTTCACCCTTGTAGTGTTTCTGTTCCCATTTCCAACACTTACGAATCGTGGATTTAAACATATCATCATCGTGAAATATTTCCATCGGAGATTTCTTAGCACTACCACACATCACTTCCCAAAAATGTGGAAAGTAAGTCCAACACAATCTCAATCCGTGCATAGTTTGAACAATCTGATTATCCTTGAATATCGTATCGACATCAAACTTTCTCAGTTTTCTCAAATGGTCGTGTTTTTCATCTTCACGAATTTTGTAGTGGGGAAATCCATGTCTACGATAATAATCAAATATGACTTCTACGCCATATTCGATATCTACCACATCTATTGAATTAGTAACCCTTTCAAACTCCAAGTCTTTTTCATCAATATCGATGAGTCTACCGAGAGTTTCATAGTTTACTCGTGACATTAGGGTAGTCTAAGTTTCTTTATCTGTTTTGGTTCGGTTCCGTATTTTTGTAGAATTGATTTTAGTTCTGCCTTACCTTGTTCAGTAGCATAGTAAATATCAATATATTCAAGTGCCTCTTTTACACTCACTTGATGGTATTTTGTAACTATATCAATAACCCATTGGGGATGTTTCATAACCTTTTTTCCTTTAGTATACTTTAGCCACTGCTTTCCTTTTGGTAGTATATCAATATACAATCGGTATAAGTCCTTTGGTTCAAGTTTCATTTTCTGTATTTCGTTGACCAAATCTACCCAATTCACATTCATCGATAAAAATCTATTTACCATATAGTTAGACCAAGTTTTTCTATCGGCATCATTGATATCATCCCAATAGTTTTTTGTCTGTTTAGATGTTATGTGTGTAATGTGGTCAAACAAAGATTTTGTTTTCATATCTATAAGTAGTTTTTTAATTTCTCAAGTTCAGAAATATTTGCTATATTTTGATATGTATCGTCTGTTTTATAACAATTGTATGGTTCCATGAATTGTGATATGATGTCATCTATCCTATTCTGTTCATATTTTATATCTAAATCCGATAATAGTTTAAAATAGTTGTCTCTATGACTTTGATTATAGTCATTCCTTGAAAATAAATCTTCATACCTATATGGTATAACATTACCACCTATGAAAGTTTTTAAGTAATTCATCTTGGACAAAATATCATTCATACTATTCTTCATCGACTCTACATCAATACTTTCATATTTATGTGTGGTTTTTAAACTACGATGGGAACCAATTGGTGCTATCCAATGATTTGATTGAATTGCAAGTTCTTCTGATATAACCTTTTCCCAAATATTTTCTCGAAATAATAATATTATTTTAACATCATATTGTAATAATTCATCAACGATATTATAAAATGCAGGTTCATCACAATTTATTTTACACCCATTATATCTTTCAAATAATTTATCCAAACACCATTTTATATCGTAATCCCAAATATTTTTTGAAAATGGTAAACCGAATGTTTTCCAAGTTTCGGGTGGGGCATCAAACCACACCATTTTTTGTTTAGAAGCATCTTGAAGTGAACCGAGTAAATGGTTCGAACCTGTCCTTTTCATGGACATTAACATAAACTTATCCACCTGGTTCGTATATCCTTCCAACATCTTTAAAACCACACCTCTCAAATAGTCTTTGACTTGTTTTATTCCACTCATCAACTCTGGCCCAAACATGGTCTAAATGTCTCAGTTTTGCTGCTGTGATGATATAGCTTATTATTCCAAAACCATAACCTTTATTTCTGAAGTCCTCATGAACATATAAATTTTCTGCCTCTTGTGTTTCATAGTTTAACCAATACCAACCTCTAAGTTTATCGTCAATCTCCAAAACTACCATCAAACGGCCCTCTTTAAGTCGTTTTTTTGCATCTTCTACATTCCACATACGATCCCATTTTATTTCTTCGTTAAAAAGGTCTATTGCAGATTGAAGTTTATCTTCATCTATTTCCTTCCAATATGAAATTTGATTTGGTGTTGAATAAAATTGGTAAACATCTAAATCTCTACGATACCTAATCATGGAGTGTGACCTTATGTAACATAAAAAAATTATCATTATGATAATCATTTTTAGGTGGTTGTATTTCAATCCGTTCTGTTATAACATTTTCATAGGGAACCTTATCAGTAGTAGTCCAATGCCATATTGTAAAATTTGTTTTTGATTTACATAAAGTGTGAACAAATTCTTCAACGAAAAAAAATAGATTTGGGTCATTGTATGTATCAAATAATATCCCATCATACTTTTTTAATCTATCACGATTATCAAACCAATCACCCTCTAATATCTTTACATTTGGTTTATCGTTTGACCACTCTTTTAAGTTTGAAAGTACACCATCATTTATTTCACATATAGTATGTGAATCGATTTCGTGTTGTTGGATAAAGTTTGATGCAATACCCATCCCATATCCAACCTCTAATATATCTCCACCATTTGAACACACCCACTCACTCATCTTCTTCATTATAGGTGTTTCCCAAGAGTGCATTACTATTCTACCATCATCTAATTTTATAGAATCATCATCAAAACTATACTCAATCATTGAATAGAAACTCTTCGAAATCCGATACGCCTGGTTCATTATTAGTAACTCCGAGATTTGGTCTTTTGTCATATTTATAATCGGCATATTCACCATGTTTACGAACATAATGTATAAATAACTGAATACATTCTTTTCCATGATATGGTTTTCTCCAATGATTCATCTTGGTTCCCTCGTAGAAACACATATCACCTTGTTTTAATAATACACCTTTATTTTTTTCCTTATTCATAGATTCCCATACACCATCTACTGATTCATTACCATCACCATACTTTTCGGCATCATAGTATTGCATAAATATTGGCCAAACTTCATCATAATATATAGGAATAGTAGCACTAAACTCACACGATGGTCTATCGACATGAGGTTTAAGTCTATCTCCACTATTATAAACTCTCATAAAAGTATAACAAGGATAGAGTTCTTCCCCAACCACTTCTTGTGCAATAGGTAACATCCATTTCAATATTGCATCATTCAAAGGGTCACCATACATATTTATTGTATTGTTGACTTGATTGTCCTTATCAAATCTGAAATCATCATTTTGAATTTTTATTTTATAATACTCGTGTAAGATTTCACAAGTTTCTTTAGATATAACTTTCTTTCTTACTTCATAACCATTTTCATTAAACATTTTATCCATCCCAAGTTGGAATACCAGAACCCGTATCAGCAGATGAAGATGGAATGTAAAAACTTTCCTTTAGAGTTCCATCAATAAAGTGTCTAAATTTTCTATAAGTACCATATCCAGACACTACAGTATATTCAGTATCTTCCATACGAAAATCATAAACCCCATCAAATAAACTTTCACTTATTGGAATATCATTACAGATTTGGGTTTTCACACTACCAGTCAAAGATGCACTGAATGGTGCCCAAGTATTTGGAATATCATCCCATCCTTGCCAAGTTACATTAAACGGCGTGAATCCAAATGTTGGCTTGGAATCCCAAAGCTCCCCCACTTGATCTCTAAGGCTACCCGTAATTTGATTACTACCACTCTCGTTAAAATCATCTATACTCCAAACATCTTGGTCATCGGGTATAGGTAAATTTACAACTACTGTTCCACCAATTTTTAAAGTTTTTGCCATAATCTACGCCCCATCATCATACATTATTTGGTCATTATTACCCGTACCACGCCAAGAATCGAATATTTCTGCACATTCTGCCTTTGGAAGTTGTCCATCATAAATCATACAATGCGATATTACAAAATTACCACCATATGATGGCTGGGATATTTGTTGTACAGAACCACCAATAGCAAAATCTGTACTTGGACTTCTTGGGTTACTTTGAGGAGTAGATATTCCTGTAAACCAAGCGGTATCTGGTGCAATAGTTGAGTCTCTATCAAATCCTGCACTTATATAAGGTGCTGGACCTTGGTCAAATTTCATCCAAAACATTCTCATTTTGGCTACCTGAGCACGACCACTTGGATAAAAAACACCACCAGGAATCAAATCTGTTGTTGATGGTGCAGAATAGTACAGAGGGCTATGATAAATCCTAATCTTTCCCGTAGGACCAGGTCCTGCTGTCATGTTGACTCCAGGACCAAGGTCAACAAATCTATTCATGGTTGGTGCAGATGGATTGAATCCAATGTATTGAACTTGATTAGACACCGATGTGTGAGTTACTGAAACAGCCATTATAAATGTCATCGGAACCTGAGAGTTAAATAAAGTTTGTGTGTGGTACGGATTACCTGGTTGTTTTTCTGCAACATATCCATTAACTTCAGGAACGATAATACCATTAAAATTAGGAAATTGTGGACCTGGTATTTTAGTATTGCCTTTAAGTGACTCGGTAGTTGGTGAGGGGCCATCATTACTAAGGTCCATGTTTAATCGTGTGGTTAAATCATACCAAGTTGCTATTTGACCAGGTCCACTATTTGGAACACTTGATGAGTGTCCAGCTTCCCAATTACCTATTAACTGAGGCCCGTTGATTATAGGAGAGTTACTTGGGCCATTATGAACATGCATTCTATTCATAAAATAATTTTCGGTAGGTACTATATTATATATGTCCCAATGTGACCTTTTACCAATCATCTCCCTCATAGAAACTACTTTACACGGAATCATCTCACCATAAAGTTCTGTGGTAAATTTCATATCCTTTCGTTTTGGAGTCAAACACATCATACCAGGTCTGAGTTTCATCACTTCCATGTCTTTGATTTCTTTTGTCAGGTCAGGTCGATATGAGGCCCAACCAAATGTTGGTCTTGACTTTGTACCACCACCTTCGGTATGGGTTCCGTATGGTTCCAACCCATCCATTCTATCCCTACGAATCTCCTTGTCCTGTGAGTTGATAACTTTTAATGGTTTTTCGAATAAAAATTCACTTTGAAAAAAGGTTCCATGCGATTCGAAGGTAATCTCTACAACTCTATCTGGCATCTTTTGGTCTTGGACATTACTCATGATACCATCTACAACACCCTTTTCATCGAATGATAAAACTGAATCTTGATTTTCAGGATTATATATTATTTGTTTTTTGGAACCCAAAACAAAGTTATCAGATTTAGAACTAATCTGTAAACCATCAATACCAAATGAATTATTTTCAGTCTTGATGTATCTCGTCCTCATAGATTTATGGACTATTTCTTTTGATTCTATTTTAATCGATTTATCACCAACCAAAAGTTCATCACCAACCTCTAAACTCCAAGATGGAGTAAATTTACCATTGGAACAGAGTACGGATGCTGAGTGACATAGTTTATACTGGTCATTTACTAAAACATATTTTTGATGAATTGGATATAAACTATTCTCGATTTCAACAACTCTCCCACCTTTCTTTAAAATAGAATCAGTATTTAAATCTAATGCCTTAACTATAGTCCCATCTATCAACTCAACATTACTTTCAGTTAAAATGTTCCCTTTAGAAACTCTTACAAGTCTAAGTTCATTTTCATTCGGTTTGATATAATCCCAATATTGAGTATAGATATTTGGAGTTAAATGATAACTTGATTTTTTAAAAACCATCAGATAATCTTTGATTTCAATATTAAAACCTGTTTCTTCATCTATATCTGATTCTATAAAACTTTCTACATAATCAAACTCTTTTAATCTATCTTCAAAATCTTTTTCATTATCAAACTTATAAATCCCTATACCATTTTTTTTATCAACCTTTCTTTTTTTGAAAACGAACCACTTATCTTTTTCAAAAATAGATTCACCCTCACCATTACTATAATATTTTGGGTGATCTTCGTATAGTTTAGTGTCTCCTATAAATCTATTCCATGCTCTTTTATCGGAGGCTAGTCTGTCAATAATACAGGATTTATCCCAAGCAATTCTTAATATAAAATCGTCTTGGCTATCATATTTAAAATCCCAAATATTTGTGATATCCTTTACTACTTCAAATTTTACGGATGGTTTATATAGGTCTCGTTGGATTTTGTCAACTTGTTTTTCTAATGCCTTATACCACTTAGAATCATTGAAGTCACTTTGAGACTCTTCTACCAACACTATGACATTTTTATATTCCCAATTACTGATGAGACCACATAGTTTTCTAAAATCCGTCCACTCAACCATGTCATCATCAAATGCACTATTGGTATTGATTTCAAGTGAATATAAACCATAGTTGGAAGGAATCAAATCGAGCACAAAAAGAACTCCCTCGTTTCTTTTTAGTTTTGTTAGTAAGGGTTTAAGAATTCGAGTTACGGAAAGGGATTTATTCCGTACAGGTGTCTTGTATGATAACTTATCAAATATTTGTTTGCTCATACAAATAAATATCCTTTAGTTGAAAAAATACTATCTAAAAGGTTTTCCATGAACCCACAATACGAGTGATTTTCTTTCACCTTTAGTAACGGGTGTAACTGCATGCCTTAAAAATGATGGAAAAAATAAAATCGTACCTTTAGTTTTTGGATACACCATTTCAGTTTCTTCGGTAGCTAAATAATCTTGAAATAACACATTACCACCTTCATAATCATCAGGATCCGATAATAAAACAATAATACTCATTTTCCTATAACTTGATGGTGCATTTCCACCACAATCCACATGGAAATCATATTTTCCCTTTTCAGATGATTTATATCTTAAATGTATTGCTGGTTCCAACATAGCCAATAGGTCAAAGTTCCAAGTTTGTTCATTTATATCCCAAATTAAATCTTGTAACTTTGAATATACCCAAGAAAAATCATTATCGAATGGGAGTCCCTTTTCCCATGCCCTTCTTTCTGAGTCTTCATCAGCACTACCAAATTGTCCATCACTATGAGTTAACGCTTGAGTTTCGGGTATATCTTCCATTTGTTTTTCAAGTCGTTTTAACTCAATTTCTCCGAATGCACCTTCTATGGCAAAAGGACGATAGTCTGCTCCTTTCGATGTCATTATTTGTTTTAATGTTAATCCTAAATTTGCTGGAAATGACATATTAATCTCCTATATTATTTTTTTGTATTTTTTATCTTTTGTAAGTTCTAAATCAAAACCAATAACAGAATTGGAATCACACTTATAACTCACAGTAGAGGGGAAAATAAACACACTCGTTTTTCCCACCATTGTATGTGATGATGTTGATGACAATAAATCTTTTTCTTTATCACCAAATATAAATTCAAGTTCTGTGTCATCCTCTACCAATACCAAAACTTTAGTATTATTAGAATCGGTATTAAATTTATAATACAAAGGTGAATTTATTTCTGGATTGTGTTTTAAAAAAAGTTTTAGTTGTTCTTCAACCAAAGATACAAATTCATCATTATTTACAACATCATCATTTTCTTGTATATTTTGATACAATAAATGATTGTCAATAGAATAGAATATCTTTGGTCCTAATGAGTTTGAAATATTATATTTTATCATTAACTTCCCTATAATCTTTACGAAGTGAAATATTTCCTGCCACTACATATCTTTCACCATCAAACTTTTGAGATGGTACTGAATGGTCTACCCAGCCAGGAAAAATAACTAATAAACCTTTCGATGGATATATTTCTTTCTTATCCACTATTAATGGTGGAAACCCTTGTCCTTCATTTAAATATAAACAAAAAGACCATTCACTATTACCATGATTATGTTCCTTTGCATATTCTTCGGATACATATTTTGCACCCCACATATCTGCAAGTACCCAATCCAATGGTATCTCTTTAAGTATAGATTTGACAATGACTGCAAACTCATTCATCCTCTCATCTTCTTTCCAAGACCTATACCGAGTCATATCACATTTAAGATTTGTCTGATGAAACTCTTCATCACCTCGGTCATCAATCATCTCAATTAAAGTATCGAATATACCATCACCATTGATTTTATATTGATGGATATTAGGTGGTTGACTTCTCGCATGCCATTTTTTTTCTTTTGTGAGATGCTCTATTGTCATCTGATTTATATTGAAAGTGGATTTTTCTCTTCCGTTTCTAATCCAATATCTTTCATCATACTTTTAGGGACTTCACCACAACTACCACAACTAAATATTTCAATCGGTACAATTGCCTCTTGACCAGTTGGGCTTACAATTGCAGATAATCTTTTGAGTACCGTGCCCTTTATAAATACAACATTACCACAATGTTCACATTTCATTGTTTCAGCCTGAGACAAATCCACTTGGACTTGTTGTTGAGGTGGTGCCTGATTTGGTTGAGGTTTAAATTTTCTTTTAGCCATCTTGTAACTCCTTTAATTCTACGGTTGCAACTCCGTGTTTCTGTACTACTATTGTGGTACATCTTTGTGCAAGTTCTATACCCTTTGTTATATCCTTTGTATCTAAGTATCCACGAACCAATCCTGCAAGAAATGTATCACCTGCCCCACTAACATCCTTAACAGGTACTTCCTGCACCGAGTAAACTTTATCTTTATATCTACAACCTTTACCACCTAAAGTGACGATTAATTTATCTTTGAATTCCTCATCAGATAATACATCGTGATTTTTTTGATATTCCAACTCATTTATTTTAATGAAATCTGCGTCCTTTATCCACCTACCAAGTTTTTTCTTAGTATCTACAAAAACATTCTTGTTGTGCTTACATATATGTTTAATATCCTCTTCGTGTAAAAATCCTTTACAGTAATCTGAAATAATGATTGCGTCAATATCTTTAACATCTCCACCCAATCCATAATAAGTAAACTTGTTGTTGACAATACCTTGTAGTATTTTAGTTTTTATTCTTAAACAATGGTCGTGCTCATCAACTCTTAGTACCATCTGACCACTACGATTATCCACATATCTTCTTTTAACTATTCCATTGTCATTTGTAATAGTATGTATAGTCATCTCTAAAGATTCTATATTATTTGATACATTTCTGGCCATTCCATCGTTTACTTCTTCGTGAGTTGGAACAAATACAGGAATTGGGGCCTCAGGACTTATTCGTGTAATATCACCATACACGAATACATCCTTACAACTATCCCCTATGACCAATACATTCATCATATTATTTGGTCAACCAATCCATATTTTAAACACTTTTCGGCATCCCATAGTAAATCGTGTTTTAATATCGTGTTTATTTCTTTCATCGGTACTTTTGTATATTGTTTATAAACATCTTTAATAGTTTTCATCATCAAATCAAGATTCTGTTTTTCATCTTCAAAGTTAGCATAAGTTCCCCAAAAAGAACTCGATAGTTGATGTATTAACATATATGAGTTTCTACTCATCAATCTATGAGTCCCCACAACCGACAAAAATGTAGCGGCACTTGCGGCAAATCCATCTACATAAGTATGGATTGGAACCTTACATCTTAGAAAAGTATCCATAGATGATATACCTGCAACAATAGAACCACCACCTGAGTTAATCAAAACTTTTATTGGGGGTGGGTCAATCTCTAAATTATTTGAGATGGTTAAACTCTTTGACTCTAACTCTGCTATCTTTTTATTCAGTTCTACCGCACTATCTCTGTTTACATTTGAGTAGTAGTAGATTTTATTTTCTTGAACTGAAATATGTTTATCACTTGAGCTACTTTGTGTAGATTTTCGTGCTGGTGATGTCTTCTCACCCCAATGTCTCTCTACCATTATACTTTAGTCTCCAACTCTATAACTTCTACAATTTTTGATTCTTTAACCCCCACAACATTATAAGTAAATGCGGCATCTTTTAAATACTCCATTACTTTGGCTTCTGCAACACTTACGGCATCACATTCAACTAAATAATTTTCACGAACCTTCTTTTCTCGAACACCATTTTTAGTCTGTATCTCTTCTATAAATACAACCTGAACTTCGTAATACATTACGACTCCTTTATTTTATTATTTGTAACAATTCTATTATCATTGCCATAGCGTTGATTTCTTTATCAACAACCTGAACATCACTTAACTCATATTTTGCTATTACTAAAATACAAGAGGCGATATTTCCTTTACCATAAGTATCAACTTCATCATACAAAAGACGAAATAAATCTGCAAAGTCGGTTACTTTTGTATCGGCCATTAACTGACGGATGTTGTTGAAGGCGTTTTTCTTATCTTGTACTTTGAGTATTTCCAATAACTTTAACTTATAGTCATTTTCCACGATACTTTGTTTGTCAATACTTAACTTACCATTAACCGATTGTCGTTGTGCTCCATTGATAACTCTTCTGATATCAGGATATCCACTATTAACCAAGATACCCAAATCTTCCCTTTCGTAAGTTACACCCTCATCGGTCAAAATGTTATGTAGATGTTTTGCTACATCATTCTTATTTGGTGGGATTACTTGAAAAGATTGACACCGAGATTGTATTGGGTCAATGATTCTTTCAACGAAATTACAAGTTAAGATAAATCGACAATGTTTAGAGAATGTCTCCATTAGATTACGAAGTGCTGCCTGTGCGTTAGGTGTGATGTAATCACACTCGTCCAAGATTATAACCTTGTAATCCTTAAATCCCATAGTGGATGCAAAGTTCTTGACTTTACTTCTCACGGTTTCTACATTGTTCTCGTCTGACGCGTTAATGTATAGATAATCACAATCTATATTATTAACGAGTAATTTGGCGAGAGTGGTCTTACCTGTACCAGCCTTACCATATAATAAAAGATGTGGTAAGTCTCCACTCTCAAGGTAGACCTTGACTTTACTTTTCAGTTGGTCGTTACCAATGTAAGTGTCAAGATTATCAGGCCGATACTTTTCAACCCATAAAGTGTGTTCATTTTTCATTTATAACCTCTCATTTTAATATAAATAGATAAATATTTTTACAAAACATTAAAAAGTTGCCATAACTTTATGTTCATCAGTATCGTAAAAGTTTGTACCTTTCATTAAAGTGCCCATTGCAAAATTACATTTAGCCTCTATTCTACCAGACCTATAATAAAAAATCCAATCACCATCCATCAAGTTTACTTTCATATTACCAGTTGACCTAACATTACCATTATCGTGATATTCAACACATTCACCACTCAACGAACCTAAATTGTAATTTTGGTCGAGATACTTTTGACCATTGTTAAAAAAATATATATGTCTTCCATGTTTGAGTCCATTGGAATACTCACTATACAAAATTTGTTTTTGTGTTTCATTATACATTATTGTTTTTAAATGATTGTCATTTTTATCAAAATAAGTTTCGTTGGACAAATTACCATGTTTGTCAAAAAATTTATGTTTGTATCCATCATGTGTGGTTTCAACTTTTGACATACCTCCACCATCGTCAAGATATGCTTTAAGAGATATATTTGCATCAGTAACTTCTTCAATCATTTTAAGTCTTCCATCTCTTTCATAGGTTTTTATCTGTGAACCATCCGTGTATTCACCTTCTCTTTCTAAAACTCCATTCGAATAATAATATTTGAACTTTTTTACTTTTCCATTAATCAAATGTTCCTCTGACATTTTATTACCATTCAAAAAATAGTTTTCAACCGAACCAATATATTGTCCGTTTTCTTTTTTTGCACTTATAATCCTTCTACCTTTTTTTAATTTTAATGTAGAAACCGATTCACTTTCTTTAGACAGACTTATTATTATTTTAGATAAACTCATTTTATGAAAAATATCATCATCAACTAAA
>Ga0209645_1001126_pt1 | contig 13557 bp, 26 predicted proteins | sample ETNvirenome_6_30_FD_184070 | JGI IMG/M metagenome (GOLD analysis project Ga0209645, IMG submission 184070) | Marine viral communities from the Pacific Ocean - ETNP_6_30 (SPAdes) (version 2) | ecosystem: Environmental > Aquatic > Marine > Oceanic | place: Pacific Ocean | collected 2013-06-19
TTATAGTATTTAATTCTAACTTGTTCATGACTTACTGGCATGAAAAACCTTTTCAATTGCCTAAATGACCTTTTATAAGGAAAATTCCTTAATGAGATAATATCTCTGTCTTTTTCATTAGCTTTAACCAATAATAATATACAAAATTCATAGATTTGTATTTGTTCACCATTTAATCTGATCTTAATTTTAGGTTTATCTTCATTCTTGTATGAGTCTTTATCCTTACCTATTCCATAAAGTTTATCTATAACCATAAACATTTCAGTACGTTTATTTTTCATATTCAATGGTGATGGCATATATCTTTCAACATAAGTTGCAGTTTGGAAGTAATTATCTAATTGATCTACTGTTAGCTTAGTCGGTATCATTTTCTTGTATATCCTTTAAATATTGTTGAAATCTGTCTGTTGATAGTGATTTTTGTTGTTGCTTGATGTCTTTAGCTTGAAAATAACCTTTTCTATCTTTTTTGATTTTAGTTATAGCTGCCGAATAAGGTAAAGATTTATTTTTAGCAAAATTTTTAATTATTTTGTCTATTTCTAATTTCTTATTCAAATAGACCTACCTCTGCTAAACTTTATTAACCAAATATTTATATATTCCATATATTATTTTCTATTAAGTATGTTCTATTTAAGACCTACAAAAATTAACCCCCATGACCTACAAAAATTGACTACCGAACCTTGTTATTTATGTTGATAACTGTACCCTTGTTAATTTCTTGGGATAACTTTTTGTTATGTATTTTCTCCTTAATTGAGTTGCTTATTCTTCTTCGTTTTCCATTATTCATTCTGATAATTTCTTGCATTTTATTTCTCTCAAAAGTGTAATTATTAGCTTTGTTTCGTTTAGGTTGATGCCTTGCAACCAAGCCGAACAAGGTTAAGTTGTCCAGGTACTTACGCAAAGTAACTTCAGATTTAATTCCTGTCCTACGCATTAAGTATTTATTGGACACATTGATGCCATTTTTACAGTTCTGAAAACGTCTTATAAGAATATATAATAACTTTTCATGGCTATTAAGATTAAGGTTGTCTAGCAAATCAATATCTACTTTTTCAAATGTCCAACTCATTCTTCTAATTCTTTCTCAATTTGGCTCATAGGTTTTCCAAGCACATACAAAGCATAGTGATCGCAACAATAATATTTATTGTTCTCTCTCAAATCTGCTCCCTTTTTACAAATGCAGCAAGGTTTCTTAATGTCATAAAAATCATCTAGTTCCATGTGCCATTTTTTAATAATTCTATTGGTGTTAATTTTTCTGGTGGGATCGAATAACAAAATGGTCGGTCAAGACCAAAAGTTGTTTTCCATTGTTCCTGTCCAAGTACAAAAGTTGAATTGACAAAACCTAAAATTTTAAACTTTGGAGCTTCATCAATTACTAAAATATAAAACTCATTCGGCTTTGCCTTTGGTCTTATGATTAATGAATTTTTTTTATTATCCTTTGGTAGTTGCGTTCTAACTTGCAACTTTAAGTCTTTAAAAATTAAATCTGGAACACCACCAACATTACAATGATACTCAAATTTAGAACAATCTAAAAATTTGGCAGTTGCGACCTCACCCATAGCACCAGATATAGACTTTGCCATCTGGTCATTCAGAGATCCTTTATAATTATATCCCCAGCTCTCCTTATGCTTTTTAGACTCCAGGCAACGCAATATCCCTAAATGACTGGCAGACTGCATTTCATAGAGGTCTAGGGTTACTTCGTTATCCACTATAAACCCCATTCTCTGTGCAGTATTGGAGCATTATCACCCTATTTTTGTAGGTATAGAACCCATGAGGTAAGGGATTATTGTCAAAATCAGGGTTATCCACCCATTTTCTGTTGATTTCTATAGCTTTTTCGCAAGAATCTATGTTTTTAAGCTCAGTATTGGGTACTTTAACAAAGTCTATCTGACCATTATTTGTAATTACCCCAAAAATTAGAACAAATACTTTCATAATTTAAAGATTTGTTAGTGAGGCAAATCAATAAAAACTATGCACTTTTTTTATAGTAAAGCAACCTATTTAATAACTAAGAAATTAATTTAATTTGAAAGCAATATTTAATTGACTAATACCATATAAATGATATTGATTTGATAACAAATGAATAACTTAATGAATAAAAAATTTATGGAATACTCAGTAAATTCAAGCTATAATTCAGAGTTCGTTGAGAGCTATATGAAAAAGAATGATTTACTTCCTAAAGAATTTAGATTTAGAAGAACAGCTTTAGATTTACTTTTAAAACAATCTAATAAAAAAATATCTGATTTTGTTAAAGATACATATAAGCCAAGTGAACAAAAAAATAAACTTGCACAAATTTCAAAAATTTTAAATCCAAAACCTAACGCACCAAAATATTTTACAGAAAATGATTTAGCAAATGATCTTGCACATTGGTTTAATGATTTTTTACAATTAGATGAAACTGTTGCACCTAATTTCTTTGTAGGAGATATGGTTCAAATAGAGTGTATAGGAACTCTTTTTGGTAATGGTCAAATTGGTATGCACAAAAAAAACGAAAGACACAAAATAAATATACACCCTAAATACGCATCTTTTAATGCAATAGAATGTTTAGTAGAAAGCAAAAGAGGTTTGATGATGTTGTTTAAACCTACAAAATCTATTGATCGTACTGCTAATAATAGAACTGTTATCTGCCAAGATAAAAAAACAAAAGTACATTGGTTTGGTTTTTTAGAACCTAATTCAAATGGCAAATTTGATGTGGTAGATAAATCTCAATCTACAGGAAAAACAATCGGCAAGTTAGCAGAAAATATACAATTATCTTGGTGTGCTGAAGTTAAAGCTGCCTATTATCCTACCATTTATAACACTTAACACCAGATTAATTTAGTTGCAATCAGATTAACAAAGTGATAATGATTTGTCTATTATGGCAAATCACTTAAAAATAATCGGTGAAGCATACGAAAAGTTTAATGACACTAATACATCTGTGTCTGCCAACAAAGAACCTGATCCTTACAGAGCTATGAAAAGATATTTTTTAAGTTCAGAACAAAAAGATCAATGTAAAAATGCTTCATTAGTTTTAGGTGGTATCGCACATGATATAAATGAAAAATCTATTGTAGAAAATATATCTATTGATGAAGCTATCGCAGATAAAAAAATTCAACAAAAAATAAATTCGTATGTATCTATAGATATGAAAGACCAAATGAAATTTGAATTTGGTATTAAATTTTTAAAAGATATTTGCGAAAATCATAATAAAAATATTAAAGAACTTCCTGATAAAAAATGGAAAAAAGAAATAGAACATATTAAATGGATTGAGCCAGTTAATGTTCCATTTAGAATGTATGTAGATTTAACAGGAGATACATATATTAATGATTTAAAAAATAAATTTCCATCTGTAAAATTATCTCCATTAAAAACAAAACAAACAAAAGAAAATCCTAATAGAATTGGTGATTGGGTTTGTTCTCACCCTAAATTAGATGCAAGAGTTTTTACATCTGACTTAATGCAGATTGCTCTTTACTCACACACTACAGGATTAAAACCATCATTAAGTTATGCAAGTGCAACAGATAGAATTTTATTTACAGAGGATAATTGTGAAGAATTAAGACCAGAAAATTTAAAAAGGAGTCTGCAAGAATTAATTGTTTATGAGATTGCTTGGGAGAAAAAACTTAAAGCTGCCAATGGATCTATTGAAGAATTGTTATGGCTTTGTCCACCTGATTTTAGCGAACTTCGTAAAGGTAGTTTCTGGTGGAATGGAGTACCAAAAAAATTTATGGAGGACTATTTAAAAACTTATGTCTGATATGGGGATCATAAAACCATTGAGAGAAAGAGTTAGAGATTTAGAAGAAATAAATTTAGCTCATCAAAAAAAGAATGGTCAGCTTAGACAAGAAATCCAAGACAAAGATAAATTAATAAAAGAATTAGAAGAACAAATAAAAAACCCAACAAAAAAAATGAGAGAGCAAGGACAATTATGATTGAAAAAAATATTTACCAAAAATTAAAATCAGCTTGTGAGGAAGCTGGTTATGTAAAAAAGGGAGAAAAAAAAGCTGGTATGCCTTTTAATCCTTTACTAGCTGATGACGTAAAAAAAGTTGCTATGGAATCTTTATTAAAAAATGGATTGTACCCTATTTGTAATTACACAACAGACATTAGAGATAGTTTTTTAATGATTAATTGTGATATGAAAATTGTAAATGTTGATAATCCAAATGAATTTATTGAAATAAATGGATCGTCAGGTTTTGGTAAGCTAGATAAGTATGGCACAGGAAATGGTATGACCTATGCTCAAAAATATGCTTTTCTTTCTGCATTAAATTTAAAAACAGGAATAATAGATGAAGATGGTTATAACGCAGAGCCATTTAAAAAAGAAATTAAAAAAAATCCAAACACAAATGTTGTAGGTCTAAATGCAGTAATAGGTGTTAAAGATAAAAAAATTGAAAAGAAAAAATCTATAAAAGAAATAGCTGATGAATGGATTGGTGTCATGCAAAACGCAGCACAAAACGAAACATCAGTAGGTAGATTTGAAAAAAATTTAAATCCTCTACGAAAAGAGTATTTATCAGAACTTCATCAAATAAATTCTGATCTCATTCAACAACAAAGAGTAGATCAAGAAGAAGTTTCACTACACAAACAAATAACCAATAGGAAAAAATAATATGAGTGATTACGATAATTCAGCAGCACTTTGGAAAAGACAACCAAGAGAAACAGATGTAGCTGGTAAAAAATACCCACACTACAATGGTAACATTACAGTTGGTGGTAAGAAGATGAACTTAGCTGCATGGCTGAACACAGAAAAAACAAAAGAGGGTCAACCAGATATTAGTTTAAAAATTTCTGAGATAGTCGCTAAAGAGGAGCAACCATTTTAATGAAAGATCAGATCAATCCAGATCACTACAAGAATAAGAGCATAGAAACATTTGATGCTATCTCTAGCCAGTTATCTCCTATGGAGGTAATTGGTTATTGTAGATCCCAAGTGCTTAAATATTCTATGAGGTTTGGTTCTAAAGAGAATGGAACTGTTGATGCTTGTATTACCGATATTAGCAAAGCTGAATGGTACATAAATAAATTAATACAATATTTAAACGATCTTAAAAAAGATGGATTGTTTATTGGTGAGCCTGACAATGTTGCCGAACTATTTAAGAAAGACAAATAATGAAGAATGGAAATGGACATAAATATATCTATTTAAGTGAGCCAAAGCTCAAGACACTTAAATTTATAAAGAACTATATAAAAAAACACAACTTCTCCCCTACCTTTGCTGAGATTTCTCAAGCTATGAAATGGTCAAGAGCTAGGTCTGGCAAGATAGTTAGTGAGTTATATGACTTAGGCTTTATCTCAAAAGGTATTTCAAGCCATAGAAAAATAGAAATGACTACTGAACAAATGGGATCAGTTGCCAATCTTAATATTAATAAATCCTACCCTGTAATTGAAAGCCAAGCATGAGTGTATTTAAGGAAAGTTTTTTTGAAGCAAGTTTTAAAACAATAGAAGAATTCGATAATGCAGAAGTTGCTTCTGCAAAATTGAATGTTAGCGAAGATGCTAACTTAGAGATTATTGACATAAAGTTAAACAAGTCATTAATCAAAACCAACAACGATAAGGAGCATGAAAATGCAACTGAACAGCACAGTAAGACTGTACCAGAAACTAAATGATATTCATAAAAAAATTATGAAGTCAGTAGATACTAGAATGTGTGTGCATACTTATAACGACTATCTTGAGTACAAGCAACTAATTAGAAGAATTGTTGCTAATCAAAATAGTGATGCCAACATAAGATACAAAGAATTATAAATTAATTCTTAGTATGTATTAAAAGTTGTGAAAAAACTTTAGGCTACTTGTCGCTAAAATTTAAGGAGAAAGAAAATGAGCAGAGCAAAAGATAAAATATTAAACAAAACGATTGGACAAAAAATTAGAGAAGCAAGAATGAACAATGTTGTTTATGACAAGGAAATTGGCATGGAAACAGATGGTAAATTCTTAGGCACTTACAAAGCCAGAAAAATGACAATAACACAATCTAAACTTGGAAAAGCATTAGGTGTTACGTTCCAACAAATACAAAAGTATGAGTCTGGTCATAATGCACTTAGTTCAATTAAACTTTTAGAAGTAAGTAATTTTTTTAAAAAGCCAATTGAATACTTTACAAGTGATGCAACAGAATTATTGGAGAAAGTTAGACCAACCGATAATACCTCAGATCAATCTGAGTCTATAAATAGTGTCTAACATAAAATTCAATCAAGCCTAGTGAACTTGATTGTGTTTGTTTGATGAAACAAAGGGTGGATAAGATAGCTCCTGTCCACCCTTTTTTATATGTACTTTATAATATTTAAAAATAAAAATAATATCCTTACTTCTTACTCTAACCAAATATTCTCTACAGAAGCTGAAGCAATTGACTATGGCAACAGAAGTCTTAAAAGAAAAGATGTCTGGCAAGTCGTTAGATACAACTCTGAAAACTACGATAAGTATTGGTATAAAACTTAACTCCACTTATAATTATTGTTCTGGTGTTCAGTAAATTTTTCTGAGTTTTTGCTATTGCTATATTTCTTGATATACTTTTCTTCAATCATATTGATGTCTTTATCACCCATATCATTAGCAAAATCCATAGCATTAGTGTATTTACCAGAGGCAGCCCACATACTTGCGTTCCAATGTCTGAAAAAATAATTCTTGCGAAAAGGTAATTTTAGATTAAGTTTTTTGCATGATCTATTTAGTTCCTCTGTCATTCTTTTTAGATCGAAGAACCTACCAACAGAATTCAAAAACAAAAATTCCTGGTTATCAGGCAAAGATTTAATCCATTCTGATAGCTGATCTTTTAGATCAGAACTTATAACAATAGACCTATAACCTTTGTCAGTTTTAGGTGCTTTCAAATATTTATAATTATCAACTGCATGAAAAATCTTAAACATAGGTATGTTTTTCTTGAAGTTAAAACTTGACCTTTGTGCTGCTCTAGCCTCACTTGGTCTGCAAGAGGTTTCTGCCATTAGCTTAAACATTAACCTAATTTCAATAGAATCTACATTATCTATGATTGTTTTAATCCTGTTAAAATCCCATTCTTCTAGCCAATCTGCTGATAAATCTTGACCTAATGGTACATATTTCATGTCAGCTTTGTCTTGATCTGAGAAGTAATTACCAGTTTTAAACACATTAGATTTAAAAGGTTTTCCAGATCCTACATGATAGTTGTAAATCCTAGCAAAAGTATCAAAGATTTTCTTACGATAGTTCATCTTTGCAAAGCCAGATATGAGCTTATGATCTTCATACTTTGGCTTTAGTTTTATAACAAACTTACCTACATAATCCTCATCAATATTTCTAAGGTCTATATTACCACAAATATTATAGATGTTTTTGTAATGGCTTTCATACTCATTTAAAGTAGTTTGGCTAAACTTACTTTTCTTTTCATACATTCTACCCTTAGACTCCTTATAATATGCCTCCCAAGTATCTTGTAATGGTAAAGGTATTTCACTTCTTACATTATCTAATTTAAATAATATCTTTTCAGCTTCTGTTTCTAGCCACTTTTTATTAGGCGATTGTATGTACTTTTTCTTGCCATTTTCATTGTAGAAAAATCTATATGATGCTCCTTTTCTACCATCTTTGTTGATCCATGTTCTTTTCTTTAGTTTTATTTTATTCATATTTTCTCACTTTCTTTGGTGTTAAGTAGATTAACAATAAGTTATAAGAATTGCAAGAATATAAAAAGGTGTTTGATAAAGAAATGTATGACGATTTTGTATTCTCTTTGTATTCCCTCACAAATAGAACCCAAAAAAATCCCCATAAAACGAATAGTACAGACACAAAAAAAGAGCCGAAAAAAATCTTGCGATTTAATTCGGCTATATATATAAGGTTTTTCGTTATGCCCTTGTAGCTCAGTTGGTAGAGCAATTGATTTGTAATCAATAGGATTGTCTTATTTTCTTTATCAAATTTATACTTTTGTATTCCTACTGTATTCTTAGACATTAAGAATACGATAACTATTTGGAAACAGAATACAAGAGAATTATTTTCCCTCCCACATAGCGAAAGCTACCCCTCTGATAACATCAGACTTGCAATTGATACTTGCACCAAATCGGTTATGATCTAGCAGTCTTTGCTGATCTCTTAATAGCTGCTTTAGTTACGAAACCTTTTTTACCTTTTTTGATAGGTTTCTTTCCAGCTTTTCTTCTTTTATTTGCGTAATAATAAAGTCCTTTTTTTGCAACTTTGCCTGACTTAGTTTTGTGATAACCTTTTTTCATTGTTTTCCTTTTCTATTAGTTTCTTATAATCGTCTTTTCGCATACATTCATAGTGAGCTTTCTCACCACCATGAAAAGCAACAAAAGATTCTGCATTAGTCATTTCTTTTTGGCAGTATCTACACTTGCCAATATTGATTAAAATTATGCTTGGTTTCTTCCAAAGTTTCTTAGCCACTAACAAGCCCACTTTCTGAGTGCTTTGTTAATTCTACTGTTAGGATCTCTAGCTGTTTTTTTAGAAGTTAATTTCTTCTTCATGCCTTTCATTCTTGCACAAAAAGACTTTCTTCTTTTGCTAGTCTTAGATTTGGTAGGAGCTTTTAAGTTTCCTCCTGTGGCTCTATTGTAGGATTTTCGACCTTTAGCATTGAGTCCACCAGATTTAGATTTACCAGCTTTTCTTTGCCATGCTGCTGTTTTTGCCATTATACTTTAACCTTTTCTTTAATATCTTCAGTACACAAAAATTTTATGTAAATTTTATTGTCATTAACTTTTAGATGACCAAGTTCTTCTAGTTTTAAAATAGACTCTTGATTACCAGCTAACATACAAGAATAACCATCAGAGAATAAATCAGGGTATCTGTAAGGAGGTAAGCAAGTGTTTGCCACAGCAGAACACATAATTAAATGAAGAACATAGTTCATTTATTTTTTCTTTCTGTCTAAGACAGATTTTGTAACTCTACTTCCAAAACTTGCTGTAAATACAATAATTACTAAGTACCAAACTGAGTCAGGTAGGTCATTTATCAATGAAACCCATTCTCTAAAATTTTCTCTAGTAGATGGAAACCAACCAGTTGTAAGCATACCAATTAGCCAGAGCATTAATATCTCATCCTTGTATGATTGATCTTGGCTTTTAATTCTTGTTACATCTACATCTTTTGCAGCTTCTATTTCTGCTGCTCTTATAATTTTAGTTTTTTCTGCCTTGTGCTTAAAATGATCTGTTGCTTTATTAATAACCATTTTAGTTAATGGATTTTTTAATATGCTTAAAAATTGAATCATGATTGCACCTTTCCATCTTTCCACTTCATGTCAGGCAAATCATTAGAATATTTTTTGCCATCATAAGTTAAGACTTGTTTTCTGTTTGACCCTTTTTCATTGTAAGAAACATGAACCCAACCCCCACTAGGATTATCAGGATCATAAAATTCCAAGATTAGTTGGTCAAAGTCCACATTGTTTTGTAACCAATAAGCTATTTGAATATTTGGTATTCCAGGTATTTCAAAATCAACTGCTTGACCTTTGGCATGTTGGCTAGTTTTCTTAGAACCTATAGCTTCGCAAAGTTCTTCAGACCTATAACCAGAGGTTATAATCAAAGGTTTGTCAAACTTAGCTCTTACAGGCTCAAGTATTTCATAACAGACATTTTCTAAATTTTTAATATCACCAGATCCAGGCTCATTACTGATGCCTTTTCTAGTAGCAGTCATAGACTTAGTAAATTCTTCTAGTTTAAAATGTTTAGAGAGTTGCATAATCTTAACTAACAAGCACAGGCATCACAAATACAGACATCCCCATCATAGTGATGTAAATGAAATTCTGCTTTACAATGACAGTTACAATGACAGTCTTTACATTTCCTTTTTTTTTGGGTTTTTTTTTTAGGCTTTGGAAACATTATTTTATCTATGTGATTTGCAAATAAATCTAAGTAACCAAATAATTTGTAAATAATTTTATCTATCATTTTATTCTAAAATAAGTTTTTTGATTGAGTATGAGCCATCAATGTTTTTCTCTAGCTCTGCTTTTGATTTAATACATCTGTATTCAACATTATTTCCAGTATTACTTCTATTTGCTTTTCGCTTACCAGCTAGGCAAGTGCTTAAATCTGGTTGTAATCTTGCTTCATTAATTTCATTATTAACTAGCATTAATAAAGCTATAACCATCTGTTCCATTAATGACCTCCATTGGCTCTAACTTTATCTTTTATGATTTCTAGTTGTTCTTTAATTTTTTCTATGTCTGACATGGCATACTTGATATTGACATTATTGTTTCTCATTAGTTCCATTTCTTTTTGTATAGACTCCACTTGAGATGCGATATGCTCCAAGAGCATAAATTGTTCTTGGTCAGTAGGTAATTGTTCTGACTTTTTAAGTAAATCAGCTTGAAATAACTCTCTACTTGTTTCAAGTGAGCCAATGCGATTTTCTAACTCAAAAAAACTGACAGTTGCTATAACTGCACCAGCTACAATCATTAAAAGATTCTTTGCTGGTAACTGTATTCCTGTATCTTCAGATAGTTTTAAATTTTTCATTAATAATTAGTTGGGTTGCCAAATATTGCTAGTAAAACAAAAAGAATTATTAGCACCCCTGTAAAGTAGTAATTCATAGTCAAGCTCCATATTAATTTCCATGATCTACCATGAGTAATTCAATACCCATTTGTTTTTGTAATTTTGTTCTTGATCTGCCAATTCTTTGAATTGTGCCATCCTTATTTCTTTTAGTTCTGTATGTGTTTGTTTTCACATCTATCAATCTAATAGTTTGTCCATCATGGCTTACTGCCACTAAATCAAATGGACATTGTGGATCACAACTTTTGCTTATGTACCAACCAGCTTTAGTTAAATTAACTATCTCTTGGTACTCTCCAATTGTGCCTTTGATATGTGTGTTTAACTTACTAGGTTTCCCACAAGACTTAACAGACTGCTTAGACTTATTGTTAGTATCACCCATGCGATCTTCTTTATGTTTTTAATTTCCAAATCCAAATGATGAAGATGGTTGTTAGTGATAGTGTCTATTTTTTGATGAATAAGTTTTGTTTCGCCTTGTAACTTAATAATATCTTGCTGATTTTTTTGAGATTGAGTAGTCATAATTATTAATTATTTCTAGCATCACCAAAAAATGTATCGCTTAATCCAGAAAATATTTTTATGTTTTCAGGATTAGACTCATCTATGAAAATGCTGCCTCCTAATTTAGATAGTATTGCTACTGTTCTAGTTGTATTTGGTTTTAGTTTTCTTAATTCAATAAGTTCTTTTAAACTTTGTGGATCAAGCAAGGCATTTGCCATAATTCTTTCAGCAGCTCTTTTATAAATTCTTCTACCAGCAGTAAATAATCTTCCAGCTAAAGTAAATTGACCTAACCTTGCTCTTATTAAATCACTAAATGCTGATCCAATAATACCCTCACTTCTTGCTGGTGCTTTTCTTGCTTCTATTTTTAATGCTTGATTTAATAAATCTAAGTTTTTAATAAAATCTGCATCAAATATTTCTCTTAAAGCAACTCTATAACCTCTTTCACCACCAGCACCATTTAAATAATTATTAAATGATCTTGGATCTATAACTCTCATACCTAAATTATTATCTATTTTTTTAACTCTTTCATTAATGTCTGTTAAAACACTTCTTTGAAATGCTTTATAAACTTCTGGATCTTTAGATAATATTTTTTTAAGTTCTAAAATTTCACCAATTTTATTAGGTTTGTAAATTTTATTAACTAATTCACCAGCAGATATTTTTTCTAATTGTCCTGAAAAAGTATTAGCAAGAGCTTTTGTAGTATCTTTTCTTAACTCAATAGTATCATCTAATATTTTTTGAAAACCACCAAGTTGTTTTATTTGATTATATTCGCTTTTAGATAAAAATTTTTTTAATGGTGCATCATAATCTTTTAAAAATTTTTCATGTGCAACCCTATTAATTTTATCGTTTTTAAAAACTTGTCTTTTATATTCACTATTAATAGATGCTTTGTAAGCAGTCATAGCATCAGGATAATCTTTAATTACATTATAAAGTTCATCTGCATATTTTTCTGATTTTAAACCTTTTTTAAAACTTAACTCAAATAAATCTTCAGCTCCAAATTCAAGGTTTCCATTTCTTTTTAATGTTATTTTAGGAATTAAATCATCATTTAATTTCTTTTTATTTTCTCTAACTAAAGCATTAAAATTATCAAATTCATCAATGTAACTTGGAGGAGCATCATTTCTTAATTGTTTCTCTAAAGTTTTCTGTAAAAATTTTAATGAACCTATATCTGGTGTTTCACCAGTAACCGATCCTGTTGATGCGTTTCTTATATCTGATTTTAATTTACTTAAAGTATTTCTAACAGTTGTAATAGGTATCTTTGCAGAACCATCTAATATACTTTTATATAATTTTTCATTTTGAAAAATTTTAGAAATTTTATTTACTTTTAATAAATTGTCTTTTTCTTTAGTTGATAATTTTTCTAATGAATCTTTAATAATATTAGATTCGATAACATCTACACCAGCAGCATTATCTAAGGCTTTTGATGCACTATCAACTCTAGCTTTATATGCGTCTGCAACATCTTCTATTGCAGATTTAATTGTTACACCAGTTTCTTTTAAACTTCCATCTGGTAATCTAATCATAGCTGAATCTAATACTTCTTCTGCTTCAGCTTGTTTTTGTATTAATTCTTTTATTATTGGTTGATTTCTTTTTTCTGCAACTTCTTTAATTAATTGACCAGTTTCAAAATCAGAAAGACCTCTGCCATTTGTATTAAAACCAGATTTTAAAAAACTAAAATATTTATTTAATGCAGTTGCATTTTCTACATTCATAGTTTTAAAATCATTCATGTAGCCAAGTTTATTTTGATTTTCAAAGGCAGCTTGTGCAGCAAGTAAATCAGGATCATTTGATGCTTTTGCTAATGAAAATTTAAGTTCAGAATTTATTTTAGCAGTATCAAGTGTATCGTTAATTTGTTTTGCAACATCATCAGCTTTAACTATATCTTTTTCAACTCTAGCATCTGCTAAATCATTACCTTTAACAAATCTTCCATTAATTAAGTTATTAACACCTTTAATTAATTTAACAGCACCTACACCTAAAACTGCTGAACCAGCAGATACTCCAGTTGCTAAAAATGCTCTGTTTAACAAATCTTCATTTGATACATCATTATTGATATTGTAAAGTTTTTGTCCAAGTTTATATCTTCCATATTCTGCTATACCAGCAGTTACAGCACCAGCAGTAACACCAACTGGTAAATTACCACCTGAATAAACTGTTGCAAATGCAGTAGCAGCTATGTCTGGCAAGATGACCATAG
>Ga0209645_1001127_pt1 | contig 13557 bp, 5 predicted proteins | sample ETNvirenome_6_30_FD_184070 | JGI IMG/M metagenome (GOLD analysis project Ga0209645, IMG submission 184070) | Marine viral communities from the Pacific Ocean - ETNP_6_30 (SPAdes) (version 2) | ecosystem: Environmental > Aquatic > Marine > Oceanic | place: Pacific Ocean | collected 2013-06-19
ATGGTGAGATTTAAGTATATACTTACTTTGTTCTTTGGTTATATTACGTATAGATAAGTTTTTCTTCATGGAATACTTATAATAAGATTTATAGTAAAATATATAAAAAAAAAATTAGAAAACAATAAAATGGACCCAACTCAACAATATTCAGACCCATCACAGGCAAATATACCGTATGATTTAGTACCCTTACCATCTAAAGGTATGTTTTATAGTAAACCTATAGATAAAGTTAAGGTGACTTATTTAACAGCTGCAGACGAAAACCTATTAAGTTCACCTAACCTTGCTCAATCAGGAAATTTAATTGATGAACTATTGAGAAGAAAAGTAATTGGTGGTGACATTAAAATAGAAGAAATGTTGGAATGTGATAAACAAGCTGTTTTAATTTTTCTTAGAAATACTTCATTCGGACCAACCTATACTTTTAATCTAACAGACCCAAAAACAAATAAAAACTTTGAGTACGTACACGATTTGAGTAACGTTTCAATGAAAGAGTTTAATTTGATTCCTGACGATAAAGGTGAGTTTGAATACGTCTTACCACTAACACAAAAAAAGGTAAAGTTTAAATTTCTTAATTCACAACAAGAAAAAGAGTTAGAAGCTTTAGATGAGGCATACAAAGGTACAGTAGCTCCAAAAATAACTAAAAAAATAGAATTATTAGTTCAAGAAATAGAAGGAGAAAGAGATAAAGGAGCTTTAGCTCAAATGATTCAAGGAATGCCAATAAAAGATTCACAGGAATTTAGGAAATATGTAAAAACTAATGAACCTGGGTTAGATTTAAAAATTACCACAATAGCACCGTCAGGAGAGGAGGTAACAACTTATGTTGTCCTTGGTGCTCACTTTTTTCGTCCTTTCTTCGGATTATAGGCAGAGCGTGCTCGACGAAATCTATTATCTTGTAAAATTCGCAAATTTTTCTCATGAAAACCTAATTCGTATGCCTATATACGAACGCAGATATTATTTAGGTAAACTTATTAAAGAATATGAAAAGAAAAGAGAAGAGATAGATAAAGCCAAAAACAATCAACAACGTTAAAAATACATGCCTATCTATTTATAGATAAAAGACTAAAACTATGAGACCAGACCAATATAGGAAGTACGTAGCCGAGACCGGCGGTAACATGTCAAAAGAAGACTGGGATGGATTAAAGACCGACGCAGCTAGAAAAAGAGAATACGACAATGCGAAGAGATTGAAAAACGCATCTACGTCTACGTCTACTTCTAGTACCCCTTCTGAAGCTTCTACGATGATATTAGATGCCGAAGCACAAAAGATACAAAAGACCATTCTTGCACTCACAAGTGAGACCGTCGATGCTCAAACTAAACAAAACACTTTAATGCAACTCACTGTAGAGTTTATAAAGAAGGAGGGTGACATTAGGAAAAGAATAGTTCAAGACCTAGGACAAACCGGTGAGTTACAAAAAAGAAATGTTGAAATTATTGCTCAAGCTGGTGTGGAAGCGGCATTATATGGTGTTTCAATGGAAAAGTTATTAGATACCGTATCCCAGTTAAGTAACACAATGGGTACAAATATTGCTTTTGATGATAATGACATTGAAAGAATTGCTATATTCTCCGAAGCTATGAATGTTAGTCTGTATGAAGTAACTGCGATGGTTAAACAATTCTCAATGATGGGTATTGGTATTGATGGTGCTATAGACAAGGGTAATGAAATGGCTGAAGTAGCCAGAAATATGGGTGTTAACATGGAAGGATTCATGAAAATCATCGGCGACAATATGGATATGATGAACACCTATAACTTTGCAGATGGAGTTAAAGGTTTTGCTAAAATGGCAGCCCAAGCACAAAGACTAGGTATTACTATGTCTGAAACTAAAAGACTAGCTGAGGACGTAATGGACCCAGAAGGTGCTATAGAATTAGCAGCGAATTTACAAGTTGTGGGTGGTGCTGTTGGTGATTTAGCTGACCCATTTAAGTTAATGTATATGGCAACCAATGACATTGCAGGACTACAGGACGCACTTGTTAACGTTGGAAAAGACCTTGTTGTGTTTAATAAGGAAACTGGTGAAATGAGTATTCCACCTACCGCTCAAAGACAAATGAGAGCTATGGCAGAAACTCTAGGAATGCAAACTGATGACTTTGCTCAAATGATTAAATTACAAGGTAAGTTTGACCATGTAATGAATCAGATGGACTTTTCATCTTTTACGAAAGAAATGGAAGATTCTGGTGTTGGTGACTATATCGCTGGTATTGCTCAGATGGGTAAAGGGGGTAGATACCAAGTACAGGTTGACGGTGAAATGGTTAACGTAGATTCACTTACACCTGACGACATGAAACAACTACAAAAAGACGCTTTACTTGATGCTGAAAATAAAGCTAAGTCTGAAAAAGACATAATGTTGGAACAGACTACAGTATTAGAGTCTATGAATAGGTCACTTCACGCTATAGCAGCAAAAGGATTTGATATTGCACTAGACACATTAGACCCAGCCGGTGCACAAGAATATGTAGGAAAACCATTGACACAAGCACTGGGTAAACAATCAGGTGCTGATGCTCCAGGAATGATAAATGACGGTGCAATACATAAAATGGGCAGTACCCTTAAAGACTTTATGTTTATGGGAATGAACGGTGTGTTCATGGGTAATAATAGCACTACCAACCCGATTGATTGGGAAAGTATTGGTGGTATGATTGGTACAGGAGTAGAGATGACCCTAATGGGGGTGTTTGGTGGAGGTGGTACAGTGGATACGTTATTTAGGGATATATTTAAAGACAAGTTCAGTGATGAATATGCAAGAGATGCGGAAGATTTCATGTTAGGTCAAGGGCAAACCGCTGGTGTTATAACAACCAAAGGAGCGTTAATTAAACCCTCACGTAACGACACTGTGATAGGGGTAGACTTAACCGCGGGTGCTACTACTCCGAATATGGGAGCTTTAAACACATCAATGCCAACAAATCAAAGTATAACCTTAAACACAAATAAAATACAAGGGGAAGTAAAGTTGACAATTGACGGTAAAAATTTAGGTAAAATGAGTGGTAGAGAAATAGTAGATGCCATACTTTCAAATCAAACCAACAAAGTTATTCTTACGGATGCTATAGCGTCAACTAATACTATAACAGCTCAGGATGGAAGACAATACGAGAAAGACCCATTGATAGCATAAGACTTTTACCTAATAAAAACATTAGGACATATTTATTAGAAAAGATATTAAATGCCTGGACAACCACAAAATAGTAATAGTAATCCGTTAAGTTTTTCAGGGACAAAAGCCTTACGAGACTTACTCCTAACTAAAAACCTACCTAACCCAGAAGGACTAGGACCATACGGTAATTATACTAATTCTACTTACTCGACAGCTTCTCTAGCCGTCAAAGACGTGATAGACCAACCAGATGTTACAGAAACCTCAGAATTTTTTGTGGATAAGTTATATCTAGCTAACGCTTACGGTCCAGAAGGTGGATTTGGAAATTTTATAAAAATTTATACTACCAGTCAGGGAGTGCCTAAAGTTAATGAAGGGCCATACCCTAATTTTACAGCACCAGAAACAGGAACTGGATTATTTGGAGAAAACCCGTTTCGTTTAGTTGGTAGATATTATTCTCCTATCGATATATTATTGGGGGTTTCAGCGGAAGGGCTTTTATCCCAAACTTTATTACAAGACAGTCCCCTACAACAAGCGGGAGCAATACAATTAAGGTCAGAATTTCAAGAAAGAATAGCACAAGAACTATATCAAGAAACAATAGGTAGATTAAGTTTTGTTGACGCATTACAAGACCCAGTTGACGCTTTGGATATTGTAACAGGGAGACAACCATTAATTGATAGAAACTATAGTATAACACAACCTAAATCAATTGTAGGTAAAGGGTTAGACTTTGTTTCTAGAATAACTGGTGTCTATGTTCCTTATTCTTATATTCCTGGAGATTACTTTGAATTAGAACCACCTAGAGGTTTAAGTAAAGCTGGAAAAGTAATTTCAGATATAACAGGTATATTGGGTTCTTTAATAGGTATACCTAGAAGACGACAATCACCTTCACAGAGATTTTTAGAGTTTACTGGTGGTGGAACTAAATCTAAATTATTTAAAGCGATTAGATACAATAAATACGGTCCACAATACGGTGAAGGAGCTCAAGCACAAACAGCTATTGGTGCTGGATTTGGTGAAGCAATTGACTTTATTGGTGGTGGAATTTTAGGGTTTGGTAATAACCCACCAAACCTACCACAATATATTGGTGGCCCAAGAAATAGAATCGCGGACATGACTAGTCCACCAGACAACACATACGCTGGTAAAAATTACGTCCCAATATATGGTCCAGACGCAGTAGCTAAAGAGTTTGATTCCAACGACTATAATTTTGGAATGAAAGGTAGAGCTTATACAGACCAAGGTAATATACCAGCTGGTTTTACTTGGTTTACCGATAAAACTCCAGGTGGAGGATTCTTAAACAGTATCCCTTCACTTTTTAATAATAACGCTAACACTAATAGACAAGGACCTCAGGAACCAGGAGCTTCACAAGGTCCAGAAGGTTCAACTGATAATACAACACGGTATCAGGTACCTAATTCTTACGACGACACTAAGTCTACAAATTATTCTTTTAGGGAAGATAGTATCATGGATACGACCCAACAAATTATAGATTCAGTACCTAAAGGAGGAGCAAAACTTAAATCAGTACCTCACGCTATGAATCAAGTTAGTAAAGTATTTAACGATGGTTACAAAGAATTAACTAAAGGTTCTAGAGTACGTAAGTTTGTTAACACAGACCCCACATCAGGTGAAGGTGTTGAAGAAGCTAGAGAATATTGTAGAGTGTGGACTAAAGATATACCATATTACACTTACGATAAACTAGTAAGACATAGAAGTAATATTAGACAAGAAACTTATTCTGTTTTAGACAATCCATTTAATTTAAATATAGCACCACATAGAACTGACGAAACAGGTAAAGGTTCAAGTAATATAGTAAATGGACAAGTTAAAAAATATATGTTTTCTTTAGAAAATTTAGCTTGGAGAACTAGTAATGAACCAGGATTAACTTGGGACGATTTACCTTCTTGTGAAAAAGGACCAAATGGTGGTAGAATAATGTGGTTTCCACCTTATGATTTATCTGTTAATGAAGCGAGTAGTGCTAATTGGACAGAAAATAGTTTTGTTGGTAGACCAGAACCAGTCTACACTTATAACAACACTAACAGAACTGGTTCACTTAACTTTAAAATTGTAGTGGACCACCCAAGTATTTTAAATTTAATAGTTAGAAAAGAATTAGAAAAATTAGGACCTGCCGAAACAGACGCAATTGTTGATTCATTTTTTGCGGGTTGTAAAAAATATGATATTTTTGATTTAGCAAGGAAATGGAAACAATTTTCAATTAAAGAACTAGAAGAAATCCAAGAAGTAATTAATACCACTTGGAATGAAGAAAGTTATACACAAGTTACAGATGACCAAATAACTGAAGAAGTAATACAAACAGTAGACGAAGTAGAAGACTTTACACAAAAAGAAATGCCTACATTTTACTTTGACAACGATTACCCCAACCCTAATACTAATAAAACATCAACAGACTTAAGTTTTGTGGATACCGCGACGGGAAGTTGTTCTAAATGTTCTAGATTTGGCCAATACCTTGTAGTGGGAGGAACCTCTTTCCAAAAGCAATTAAATAACGCACCAACTGAAACAGATAAAAGCAGTTTAAAAAATTTTTTCCAACAAAAAGCATACCCACAATATAATGATGTTTGGCCAGCTTTTGCTTTAAAACTTAAAGGTATGTTAGACGCTGGAAATATCGAAGTCACTGTAACCTTAATTGGTTCTGCAAGTTCTATCGCTACTTCTACCTATAATGAAAACCTTTCTGAAAGAAGAATTTCTTCGGTAATAAATATGTTTAAAGAATATAAATTAGGAGGTGAAAACGCTTTTAAAAAATATATTGATGATGGTGTATTAAAAATAGTACAAGACGCTAAAGGTGAAGAACAATGTAACACAGATACTGGAGGAACTGGTGAAGGTGTTGGTGGTGTAGGTTTAAATGAAACTGGTGTAACTGGAAGCGCAAGTGCAACTGGTTCAGGTGGGTCAGACGCTGTGTTTTCCGCTAACGCTGCTGGGTGTAGGTATGTTAGAGTAAACCTAGTTAAACCCGACCCCAAACCATACAACAAAACAATAGAGAAAGTAATCCCTGGTGAAGAAATACAAAAAAGAAGACTAGTTCCAAGTCAACAGGTAACTCAAATAAAGATTGAAAAAGAAAAAAATACTAGAAGAGAAATAGCTAACAAAGTACTTAGAAAATTAGTTACGGAATGTGATTATTTTGATATGATAAAAGAAGAGAATGAATTTGTTTATGATTCACTTAAACAAAAATTTAAGTTTTTCCATCCAGCTTTTCACGCTATAACACCAGAAGGTTTAAATAGTAGGTTAACTTTCCTAAATCAATGTGTCAGACCAGGAGCCACAATGCCTACCAAAGTTGAAGGTGGGGGTGCCACAACCTCTAACGCTGCTAAAAATACAGTTTTTGGAGCACCACCGATATGTGTACTTAGAGTGGGTGATTTTTATCATACAAAAATAGCTATAGACCAAGTTAGTTTTACGTATGACGACAATTTATTAGACCTTAATCCAGAAGGTATAGGTGTCCAACCCATGATAGCTTCAGTTAGTATTACGTTTAAATATTTAGGAGGACAAGGAATAAAAGAACCTGTAAGTAGATTACAAAACGCTTTATCATTTAACTTCTTTGCTAATACTGAATTTTATGATGAAAGAGCTGTAATGACAGTAACAGACAAAGACCCAGACGAACAATTGTGGTTACAAAATAACGCAGATTTAATTAAAGACGCTCCACAAGAAGAAATCGCTGAAGACACTGAAAACGAAGATACTTCAGCAAATGACGGTTTAACTATTGGTGATAGAATGACCACAGTTAATAGTTCTTCAGGATTTACTGGAACTATAAATTATAAACAAACATATATAGACTTTAGTAGAGCTTCGTTCGAATACATTCAAAAAACTAATACTGTTTTAACTGAATTTGCAAAAACTAACAACTATATTTCTGTACCATTATTATTAAATGAAAAAGAGTGGGATACGGGTGTAGTTTATAGTTGGAATGATGTAAGTAATGACTTTACGGAATTTACTAGTGATTTAATAGGTATCCCACTTAATTGGGAAAATAGAGTTACAGGTTTGGCTGTAGATTATAAGAGTAAAATAGATAATGGAACTACTACCATACAAACAATGCTTAACCCAACATTAGATACTAATCAACAAAGTAATTTGGTAACCTTCTTAAAAAATAAAACAGATGAAGCAGAAATAAATTTATTAACCGAGTTAAGTACTTTATACGGTGAATTAAAAAATACACACTTAGAATACATTAGAACACTAAATCCGTTAAATGTCATAAACAGAGGTGGTGATGGTTACGGTGAAAACGGATTGTGGACTTCACTAAAATTAAGTGGTGATACTGATGTAGATAGAACATCTAGTCCACCTCAACAACCTAACACTGCTGTAGATACCTTAGGTGAATTAGGGTGGGACACTTACTATATTATGAATTTAAATACAGCATATACTGACCTGATGAATGGTATTGGTAATTTAGAAATACCTAAAGGGAATAATAAAATAGACCCAGGCCAAGCAGGACTAACTAATTCTGGTAATTATAGTCGTGTTGGTAACAATGCAGAAATTGAATGTAAAGACCCAGGTGCGGAAGTTACAGCAATTAAAGATATGGGAGCTTTTGACGAATATATTTTATTTGGTAAAGAAATATTTGATAAAAAAATAGTTAAGGCTGAAACAAATAACTCCGCTATAAGAGATTTAAGAAAAGAAAGTTTACCCTATGAAAACGGTACGGGAAAATTCTTTGAAGATATGAATACAGCTTTAGATTTAAATAGTAATGTACCTATAGATGTTACAAACCTAGCATTTTTTAGTAACGAGTTTATTGATGTAATGAATGGTGGTATGGGAATAAACGAAAACTATTACCTAAGACAATTATTAACCATACAAGAACACATTGTTGAAGAATTTTGTCCTAGAGGTAAAAGCACATTATCTGAAGGCCTAGACTTTAGTGATAGTTTTGATAAAAGTAACAGGGTTGACTTGAAAGATAAGAAAAAAAGAGTTGTGAATTACGAAAAAGTAGAAGACCCAACTATAGAAGAAAGGCTTCAATTATACCATAGTGGTAGAAACATAGACGACCCCACATTTAATTTAAAGTTTAATTAAGATGGCACAATATTATAACAGATATACAGATTTTAACATTAACGGTGAAAACCTAACGGTACCTAATATTAAATTACCACCTAAACCTTCAGATAAAAAGGTTATGTATAAAGTAAATCAATCCAGATTAGATAAAATTAGTCAACAATATTATGGTACACCTTATTTTGGGTGGCTAATTTTACAAGCAAATCCATATGTTGGTGGACTAGAATGGAATATTAACGATGGACAAATCTTGATTGTTCCTTATCCTTTAGTAGCTTCTTTACAAAGTTATAAACAAGCTGTTGACGAATATTTCTTTTTTTATGGTAAAGATGTTCCTATGAGAACCTATAGTGTACCAAATATAGGTAATACACCAATTACACAAGTAACATCCACATCTACAAATACTTCGTCTAACGGCAACAATAATGTAAGCAATACCACTAATGGGGGCACTTCTTACTAAAAAATAAAAATTATGGCCGACGAAATTACAAATGGAGATAACGTCTTAGTCGAATTCGCGGAGAATAACGTACTACTTGTAGACCCTAATAAAGTTTTCGAAAAAGGGAGACCTCAGGATAGATTAGTTAATCACGAAAACTTATCTATATATGCTAATTTACAAGCTAGGGTAGTACCTAGAAGTAAATTAATTAGTGGTGCCGGTGTAGAGAATGAAACGCCACAGTCTTTTGTTGATGTATTTGAAGGTGAAATAAATTTTCTTAAACCAAACGGTAAAGACTATTTTACTACTGATTGGACAGACACTCAAACAGGAAAAGGATTTAGAACACCAAACGGGCCACTCAATCAAAAAAGTTTTATTAATACGATAGACGCTAACGGTAATTCACTATTAAGAGAAAAAATCACAAATAAAACAGATAACGAATCTTTTGGTATTGAAAATATTTCCGTAACCATAAACAAAGCTTTCACACCAATAGTAAACATAACTTTCGTAGATGTTAGAGGTCAAACTTTATTTGAACAAGGAGCTAATTCTCCATACGCTGCATTTTTTCAACTACCCTACCCATTATTCAAATTAACACTTAAAGGGTATTACGGAAAGGCAGTTCAGTACCAACTAATGATGGAAAAATTTAACGCTTCTTTTGATGGGGGTAGTGGAAATTACACAGTAACTTGTTCATTCAAAGGGAGGGTAGTAGCTTTATTAGCTGATTTAACATTACAAGAATTAAGAATAGCTCCTTATATGTTTACTAGACAGTATACAGTAAGTGACCGTCAAAATAATAATAAAAAACAAAAATTTATAACAAGTAAAGGAAGAGAAACATTAACAAATGTTTACGAAAATTATAAATCACTAGGGTTAGTTACGGCTTCTTTACCAGATATAACAATTGATGAATTAGTAGCTAAAGTAACAAATCTAGAAAATGATTTACAAAAAGCTTTAAAGTCATATAATTTAAAACAATTAGACCATATAGAAGAATATGATAGAGCTAGTGACAGATACCGTAAATCTATTTTGGCTAATGGTGGATGGAGAGCAACTTATTGCAATACAGATATAACTTCACCACAAGGTCCAGTAACGGACTCTAAAGGAATAACATATTACAGATTAAAAGAAACATATAGAGACGGTGCCCAAAAAGAAAAAGACGCTGTTAAAAGATTAGAAGACTTAATAAAAAACTTTAATAAACAATTAAATCAAAATACTACGTTTGGTAGTATAGGTCCTCAAAAAATTCCAGTAAATATAACTGTACAAGATATTAATATATCACCAGCATTACCTCTTTCATTAATAAATGAAGGTAAAATTGACCCTAAAAATAAAGATAAATGGTTTGTTTTTTCTGGTGGACCAAACTTGTTTGAAGAAAAAATAGGTAAAATAATATCTTCTTTTGATACTAAAAGAAATATTATTGAAAAAAATTTAACTGATGTTGTAAATGGTTTGGTGATTGATATTTTAGGTTTTAAACCTAGTGTTAGAAATATATTTGCTATTTTAGTAGCACACGCAGATACTTTTTTACGTTTAATGGATGAAACACATCGTGATTCTTTTAGTGTAAGAAATGACCCACGTAGGTTAAACGCGGTCAAAGGAGCAGGTCAAGCCAGTACCAATACAGAATTACCAGAAGATAATTTTATCTATCCTTGGCCACATTACTTTATCACAAAAGAAGAAAATGGAGCAACTTCATATGTTAGTACTTATCCAGGAGCTATAGGAGCTCTTGCTCAAACCAAAGCTTTTGACGCACTTTTATGGCCAGAGGTTTCATTTGTTGAAGAATTTTTTAAGGGTCAAGCTTTAATTAAAGGAGACAGTAAACCTGATTTTTTTACAGATAATGTAGGGGAACCCTGGTTACCAGTAACTTCTTTTTTCATAGATGAACAAACAGTATATACTAATAAAAGTAAAGTTCCATTTTTATACGAAATGTGGGATAGGGGTACTATTTTTACTAATTTTTCTGGGTTAGCTACTAGATTAGAATTTAAAAATGCAAGAACAACCTACAAATCTTTTGGTAATTTAGAATCAGCTAACCTTACCGATATTTTAGTGGGTGACTTTTCACTAAGTGAACAACTCAAAAACCAAAACTACACAGCAACCTCATTTCAAGAATTTTTACAAGCCATATCTCCATTAAATAATTACCAATTATTAGTTAGGGACGAGTACAGTACAAAATATATCAGAACTAAAATTAACGATAGTAGGTTTGCTATAATGAGTAAAGTTAAATTTAACGGTTTAAATTATCAGTTAAGTGAAATTAATGTGGATGATTCTGTTGGATTTTTAAAAGAAGCATTAATACAACCCGCCATCCCTAATATAATAGAGACTTATCCCTTTTCACATTTTGATGGTAATCCTAACAATAGTTGGGTTTCTAGTAACTTAGCGGGAGGACAAAATATTGCGTCATATGAGAATTTAAACCACATTGCTGACGGAGTGGTATACCTACCAAACCAACAAACATATTCCTCAGATATACCCAACCAAACATTATCAGGAGTCATACCTAATATACAATTTTATACTGATGGTAACTGGTCATATAGAACACTTACACAAATGATTAGTGTTAAATTACTAAGAGCTGGTGACTTACAAAATCAAGCACTTAGTTGGAAAACATATTTTGAAAACATAACAAATACCTACCCTAAAAATAGTAACTTTTTATTAACCGAAGGTGAAATTAATTATGGTGATAACTACAGTGGTAATACATACAATAAACAAATAACTTCACTATTAAACACACCTTATTTTACAAACGCTTTCGTACAAGGAATAAAAAATCAAATAACCTTAGACACTAATAATGTTGGTGATGAACATGTTTATAAAGCAGCAGCTTATTTATTTTTAAATTCGTTACCACTCCCTACCCTCAGAGAGAAGAGTTTAAAAGTAGAACAAGATTATGTTAACGTATATGGGGATTATTTAGGTAAAATATTAAACCAAGTTTCCGCGGTCCATAGTTTACCATACGCGTGGATATTAAAATATGGAAGTATATGGCATCGTTATAAAGAAAACATAGAAAACGGTACCGATTTTTTATCATCAGTTTGGGAAAATTTTGATTCTGCTGAGTATTTTAATAATTCTAATGGTACAAATCACATTTATAATTTAAATATTGGGGTAAGTGCAACAACTACAGGTACCACTATAGTACCTATTGATTTTGCTGCACAATATAATAATGGTCAAAATCAAAACACAATTAATTTAGGATTCTACCCAGAATTAAATAATTATATTTATTATTTTATGACTGGTGAGGAACTATTATATAATAGTTTAAACATAACAGGTACCGACATATCTTCTAGTGAGATAAACCTTAAAATAGATAATGAAGATTTATTCATAAACCAATTAGAAAGTCTATCTTTTTCTTCCCCTTCAGGTGAAACCACTTGTAATTTCTGGTACTCCTATTTAGATTTAAACAGAAGTTCTTTTAGTTCGGGGTATACGGAAACCGAATACCTACTGTTCCCATCTTGTGGAGGACTAGAATATCAACAATTAGAATTTGAAGAACAAAACATTAATAATCTAATTAATAATCCTATTGGACCAAACGGGTCTACTAGATTTATGTGGGGAGCTGCGGGATATGGATTTTTTGAACACAACACAAACACACTACCTAACCCAAACCAGTACCTAAAAGTTATAGACCCAAGCAGGGACGAACAAACAGTTTTCACAATAACAGATTCTAGTAACTATGCTAGTATAGAGGAGTTATTTGATGTTTTCACTCCAGATATTTTAGATGTATTTGAAAGATACTTTTTGGACTTCACTAAAAAAGACACTCAAGACGACATATTTAACACCACCGCCACAACCTCAACTATATTAGGGAATGTAGAAACTACTTTTCAGACTCTATTCAGAGAAATGATGAAAGTAAAAAAATCACAATTAGATGAAAGTATGATGTCCAATATAAAGTATTTGAATTATGATTTATATACGGCACAACTTAACAACATAAGTCAGATAATGAAAAACTTTTTGGGTGGACAACTATCCTTTAATTTTTATAACCCTAAAGATGTTAACATTAAATCATTCAAATCATTTTTACAATTGGACGGTGCTGATTATTATGATTTTGGCAACTATACCGGAAACTTACCACCTAATCTTACTCTTTTAGATTCTCAAACTAGTTTTCCAGACGAATGGAAAACACTACAATTAGAAGTAGGGTTTTATTCACCAGTCTTATCTGGTCAAACAACAGACTTAATATATGGGGATTTGGGTAATTATGTTACTGATTTCTTCATAGAAAATAATATAGAATTTACTTCTGATAACATAAAATTATTACGTAAAGTTATAAGAATGTATGTAACTGAAAGGATTGTTTCAGGACCCAACCAACCAGTTGACGTAACAGAATTTAAAGGTAAAATATTTAATCAAATTATAGACAATTATAGTAATTTAAAAAGTGAGTACCTAACGCAACTCTTTCTAAGATTAAAAAAAGATTTACCTACTACTGTTTCTGGTGAAGTAGAAGAATTTCAAAATCAATCTGCTTATCAATCCGATGAAAACAAATTAGAACAGTAC
>Ga0209645_1001129_pt1 | contig 13550 bp, 15 predicted proteins | sample ETNvirenome_6_30_FD_184070 | JGI IMG/M metagenome (GOLD analysis project Ga0209645, IMG submission 184070) | Marine viral communities from the Pacific Ocean - ETNP_6_30 (SPAdes) (version 2) | ecosystem: Environmental > Aquatic > Marine > Oceanic | place: Pacific Ocean | collected 2013-06-19
CATCATTAGCATCAATGTACTCGCCTGTGGCTACCCAATGGTGATGTATGTCCAGCACCAATGCACAGGTTTTTTCAAGTTCAAGAGAATGTTCTAGTCCCCATTTCATTTCGTCATTTTCGATGGTAATTGTGTTGCGTGCCTCTGGTGTAAGTCTACGCATCACGTCAATAATACCTTGTGGACCTTTGCGGCCTGATATGTGTACATTGATCTTAAAGTCTTGAAACTCACGACCATAACCCATCCATCGAGCCATGTTCACGTGATACTCAAATTCTTCAATCGAACGTTCTACAATCTCTGGATTGTCTGATGCCAACACAGTGAATTGACCAGGATGCATACTCAGTCTCACACCTTTGTCTCTTGCAAGATTACCACAACGCATAAAGTTCTTTTCACAGTATGAAATCACACTATGATCTGACCAAAAATACTTCCATGTTGCTTCTGTAGCCACTGGCAGTATAGGTGATGAAATACGGATCATTCGCAATGGTTCTGGCAACGTACTCACATAGCCAATCAATTGATAGATCGATTCTATGTTATGTTCCATCAATTTCCATAGTCGTTCTTCTGCATCATCTGGGTGTTGTTCATTGAGCCAACGCACCGTAGTTGCTCTGCAATTAAGAGGTTGTTCTTGTTCTTTCAACAGTTTAGGTTTGAGTGTCCTGTCTGGATGCACATACTTACATGCAAAACCTATTCTCATACATTGCCTTTGTAAACGTAATTCATAAAATTCATATCCTTGTATTGTTCATCAACTTGTTCTTCAAATGTTTTACCAACAGATGTTTTAGTATGTGTAATCGGTCTTGACACACCCCTGATGCGTTGTTTAAGTTCTGTGGTACTGAAAGCATGATCTCTACTATTATACACTACTTCTATTGGTAAGTCATCTCCTGTAAATGGTTTATCTTTGTAGTCTGCTCCTATAATTCTAACGTCTGGTTTAAGAAGTGTCAACAGTTCAACCAGCTCACGTTCTGTTTGGTATATCCTAACATCATCAACCCAACGTATGGCTTTGAGTTGTATTTCACGTTCTGGTAATGACTGAGTTGGTGATTCTTTGGTATCAGGTCTGTCAATTGAAGGATCTGTTTGCAATAACACAGTAAGATGATCACAATGCGATCTTGCTTCTTCCAACATCATACAATGTCCTGCATGTAGTAAATCAAAACAACCAGCAGTGATGCCTTTGGTCATTTGATATCTGCGTCTTCCATGCCTGCCACTCGCAGTTTTGTGATGTTGGTTATTTGCCATTGCTTTTGATCAAGACCTTTTAGTATGCCCAACCATTTGTTTCTCAACAATGCCCATTCATTTACAATTGCTTCGTAGTCACAAACTTCATCTTCACCATCTACATATTTTTCTACATCTCTTGATGACAAAGCTCTTTGATAATTTTCTAGATATATCTTGTAGTGCTTAGTTCTCAGTCTGCGTAGTTCACGATTCAAGTGTGTGAGTATTGCTTCTATTTCTTGCAATTGACCAAAGCGTTGCTCTACAATGCCAGGCAAGGTAGATGCCGCTTTTTCGAGTCTGCCATGCAAACCAACTTCACGTCTTGCTTGTTCAAGCTCAGATTCATAGTGTGCTATTGCAGGTGGAATATTTGCTAATGATTTTACTATATCAGAGTACCAATTAGTACCAGTCATCATCTTCCTCATCTTCAGCACGGTCAACGTTTTCTTCTAATGCTTCGTCGATCGCAGTTGATAATGGGTCATCGCCAAGTTCATGTTGTAAGTCTCTGAGTGTTTGCTCTTCGACTCCTTGTTCAATGAGGAAGTTAACAAAACGCATTGCCACTAAATCTTTATCTTTGGGTATTTTCTTTTCGAATATTTCCCAAAGTTCTGATAGTACGGGTGCTTCAACTGTATCCAAAATTATTCTCCTTCTGGTTCGTTGACAGTACTTACCTCATCTATCTCATTTTCTGGCACAATCAAATTGCTTATTTCATGCATGATCATATCAAGTTTTTCGCCTGTCCATTGTTTACGATAATCCAAGTATTCTTTACCATTCTTATCAATATATTTTAAACGATTTCCTTGTTGTGTCAATAGGCCTTTCTTTTCAAATAAGTCTACCAATCCACTGTATGGGTCCATACCAGTTTCATATGGTATTTTTATTTGCACACCTTCAAATGGTTTTGCGTATCTTGTTTTCATAACTTTACAAGCCGCTCTTATACCACGCACATCACTTACTTTATTGCCTGCTTCATCTTCTTTCAGTTTAAGTTTCTTCATTGCAATTACAATTGATGATGCATAAATGAATCCTTGTCCGCCTGATATCTTATCATCAGGGTCAAACATGTCTTGTGATGCATAAGTGTGATTGGTTGCTAACATACCAATGTTGTGTGAACCAAACATGTTGACACAATTTCTTACCAGTGCTGTGAGTGCCTTAGGCTTTCGACCTAAATCACCTTTCATGTCACCTTTGTCAAACTGATCAACATCAGTTGGTGTCAACAACATACCCAATGAGTCTAACACAAACAACACTTTTGGTTTGTCAGTTGATTCTTCTGTATAGTCTGATTTGTATTGCTTCATGAATGTTGATATTGTTTTTGCAACATCATCAATCATGCTCAAACTCAGTCTTAATAATTTGTCAGGTGAAGTGTCTACGTTTAGTGCTTGTAGCCATTTTTCGTCTAGTGCATTTTCTGAATCAATCAATACCACAAAAATACCTTGTTCTTGTGCGTGCCTTACCACATTGCCTGATGCAATAAAACTCTTGCCAGAGCCTGACTCACCTGCAAGTACTGTGACTTTGCCTAGTGGAATACCTTTGTAAAAATCACCAGATATCAAATAGTTCAATGCATAGTTGCCTGTTGAAATCCAGTCTGTGGGATCGTTAAAACCGATCCCAAGACCATCTATTGATTTGGTGATATCTTTTCTAAATTTTGAAATATCAAATGGTTTAACCATGTATCACCTCTCCTATTTTTGTTGTCTTGCACGAATCATTGCAAGTATTTCTTCTGCTTTGTTTTCGTTGCCAGCTGGTGTTGGTGCTGGCTCTGGTGTAGCAGTTGCAACTGGTTCTGGTGCTGGAGCAGGTTCAGGTGCAGTTTGTGGTGCTACTGGTGCCGCTGTTGCCTCCATTGCTGGTGCTGGTTGTGGTGCCACTGTTGTACTTACTGGATCACCTGTTTTCTGAGCCATGCCAGCGGGTCTAAAGTATTGACTCCATCTGTCTGGATCATATGGTTGTCCATCTACTGATGCTTCAAACATTTCTTTCATCACTTTTTGTTCAACTTCAGTTGGTTTCTTCGGAAGGAAATCATTCAAGTTAAACAATCCATGTGTGTCGATTGCTTGTTTTTGCTCTGGTGTAAGTGCTGATTCTCTTCTACTCCACTTTGAAGTTGAATAATCTGCATAACCACCTTTAGAAGATTTATTAATTCTAAAGTCTACACCTTTGTCAAAATCAGTTGGCATGTTGTCCATTTCTGGATCTAACAATGCACCTTTGATAATGTTGAAAATTTGTGGTCCAATAATAAATCTTCTAATTGGATTTTCTGGTGTGGTATCTTCTTGCAATGGTGATTCATTCACAAAACCTTGGAAAATATAAGAACGTTTCTTCCAATATTTTCTACCCATGTCTTCCAGCGACTTGTCTTTGAACCAACCTCTTACTTCTGCAAGTATGTTGCATGGTTCTCCCCACATTTCCATACATGGTACTTGTACTTGTACAGATCCTGTGGATTCACCTTTCACTGAATTGAATGGTAGTTTAATCATTGCTCGCTCTACCCAAAAGAATGTGTTGTTTGGATCTTTGTCTGGTAAGAAACGTAATACTGCTTCAGTACCTTCTGCTATGTTCCAATGTGGGTAAATTGCGTTGTCACCTCCGAAACCGCCTGTTCCTGATGACTTAGTATCTTGTGCTTTAAGTTTTGCACGGATTTCTGCTAATGTTGCCATAATTGAGCCTCCTAAATGCCTGTTTGCCTATTAGTAATACATTATATTACTATACATTAGTTATAAGGTCAACTATTTTTTTAGGTTAAATGTTTAGGCAGAAAGATCAGCCATCTTACGTTTCAACTCTTTCATTTTATCTTTGTCTGCTTGAGTTTTTTTTGGCTTTTTTTCTAGTTTAAGAAAATCTTGTAGGTATTGATAACGTTCATCACCTCTTTTCTCATGTTTCATTTTTTCATCACCGGCTTCTTTTATTGCGTCTACAATATCACTAAAATGTTTAAATGGTTTTTTTGAATTTTTAGGAGCTTCTGGTATACCAGTATTATCTGTATCTTCTAGTGGATACTTTGATTTTTCTTTATTTTCTAATACGTCCATAATTTCTGGTTTAGTATCAAAGCCTTTATGTGTAAATCCAGTTTTATCACTAATAAAATTACTTATAAAATCTTCTGTTTCTTCATATGAACCTAAAAGTTCTTTTGGTACCTTTACAGATAGTTCAGATGGTAACTGTGAAGCATCCATGTCAGTATCATATTTGATGTTGCCGACTCTAAATACTTGACCTTCTTCATCTTTGTCTTCTTTGGTTTTTTTATCTTTTTTGAAATGAGGTTCTTTGGCGTCTTTTGGTTTATCAAAAGTTTTTACACCAACTCTGTTATCTTTGTCTTTGTATTTTGGTTGTGGATTTTTGCCAGGAGCCATAAAGCCTAGCATGCCTTCTTTGGCAACACCCATTTCTGCTGATCGCATAAACATTTCAGCATACTTTTTGATTACTGGTCTTGCATCTGCTTCAGCACCTTTGCGTTGTGATAGCTCATATAGATCATCAAACAAACTGTCGTCGCCAATGTGATCATACATGATGCCTTGTGCATTGTCACCATCAACACCAACTGGAATTGGTTCTTTCATCAGTTTTGTAATTGCTCTAAAGTCTTCGGCTGTCTTTGGTGCTTTCCAAGTGCCTTCATTTGTTTGTTTGGTTTCATCATATTCTTTAGTGATATCATCTGCCCATGATTCAAAAGCACCTTCTTCTTTGTACTTCCTTTTGTAGCCTAAATCTTTTTTGCCTACTTCTTGTCCTTTGATGTTTTTGTACTTTTTAAGTTCTTGTGGGTCAATTCTCACAGCGTCTTTGTACTTTGGATCTGCTTTCATTTGTTTAAGATCATCGATGTATCTTTTGACTAACTGTATTGCAGTTTGTTTGAGCTGTGGATAATCTTTTTTTGGTGTCACAAACAGTTCACCTTGTTGTTGTATTTCTGAATCCATATCCGCCGCAAAGTTATTCAATCTCATTGCTTCATCATCTTGTGGCAAAAATCTAGTTGCAATATCTCTAAGGATTGAAGCAATCATAATATTCTTGTCTTTGAACTTTGTTCTTGATAACATGTTGTCAGCCGCATCGTTTGGCTTTAGGATAAGTCTGTTGTTGCCTTTCAACCAAGTATCAACATATGCTTTGTTCTTTTGTGCAGAAGATGTTTCATCATCACCTTGTTGCATTGCATCTTTGTCTGCTTCTTTGATTGCTTGATGTATGATTGGCAGTACTTCAAGCATTGATTCATCAAAAGTTTTTTTGGTTAATTTGTCTTTGTAGTCTGCAATTTCTTCTTCAGTCATTTCAACTGCTTGTGTTTGTTGCCATGAATCTTTGATTACTTCATAGCCTTTTTGTGTAGTAAGTTTGTGTATTGTTGATTTTATATTGTCAATTTTTTGTCCTGTGACTTCAGCAATTCTATCATTTGATGTGTTAAGTAGATCGTTTCTGTTAATGTATCTGCTAAAACCTCTCAGTTTTGCAAGGTTCATGCTTTGTTCTTGTATGTACTTGCCAAAGTCATCATATGGTAAGCCACCATTAGCAACATGTCTTGCCATTGCTCTTGCACCTTCTAAGTGCACCATAGGAAATTTGAATCTTTCACCTTCTTCGTTTTGTATGAAAATTGCTTTGATGTTTCTTGATCTTGCACCACGTTGTTCTTCGTCAACTGCTTTTGAATGTTTGATGATAACTTTAGCAGTCTGCAAAGGATGATATGATGTTTTAGTTGTGCCCCACATACGTCTACTTTCTGCAATTTTGTTTTGTGCAAGGTATTTATAGTCTTTTTTCTCCAAGTTAGACTTGCTAATATCACGCACATCAAAGCCTAAATTCCTTGCTTTTGCAAATTTTCTTATTTCTTGTATAAATTCATACCATTCAGTTTTGTCTGACATTGGTTGATTTTCTGTCATTGAACGTGAATAGTACACACTCAATTCTTTTTCGCCTAGTGCCACGCTCACAGGATGATCTTTGTACTCAAATGAGTAAAATTGTGCATCCTTTGGGTCAGTTGTAGACTCTGCGTCTGCATTGCCCATGGTTAAATCTGAGAATTTTGACCTTAATTGATTGAATAATTCTTCACTGGTGTTCATGTTCTTGTATTTATCGCTTTTAAGTTACAACAAAAATTGGCATTGGTGCTATTTCATCCTCAATATTGTCTTTTAATCTGGTGTACAGCTTCTGATCCCATCCAGCAATCACATTGACCATTCTGCATATCAATAGTGTTGCACTCACAAGATCGTCATGCTCGCCTGGTTTTGCTGAAAATGATTGCCCTGCCGCCACAAATGTTTTTAGTTCTGATATCAAATTTTTACTTGATAGTGTCATTTTGTCATTTTCAATGTATTCTTTGAGTTTTGCACATGCTGATATTTTGGCTTTGTGTGTGGTGTTGAAGCCTTTTCTAAATCTACGCACATGTCCTCTTTTGATTGGCTCTGACACAAACAAGCCTTTGATATTTTCTTCGCCATGATCTTGTATTGCCATCAATGCCGCTTCACCTATAGTGTTGTTTTCTACACTATAATATATTTCAGATGATTTTTGTGAGTGTGTTGTGACGGTTTTATCAATAGAATTCACAATATCTTTCAGCACACGGATTTGTCCTTGTATGGGTGTGTTGTTGTGTTGCCATTCTGCACATTGTATCATGCCAGGCAATTCAAACACTTGTATGGCCGCATAGTCACCACCTGTACCCAACGAAGGATCAAGTGATGCCATGTAGGCATGTCCTGCTCTTGGCTTTTTATACCAACGCACTTGGCCATGTCTTTCATATGGTTCTTTGGGTGCAAGGTCAACAAGTTTAATTGCATTGATCAATGTTTCATCGTAAATGATAAATTCGCACTCGTGCTCACGTCTAAAACGTTCAATACCTATTCTTGATTTTTCATCTCTTGCCCATTCTTCATCTCTGTCTGGGTGTTCTGACCAATGTGCCTTGTAAGAAGCAAATCCGTTCACACCAGTTTTCATAACTTCGCCATTTTCGTCTAGGTTTTTGTTGGCTTCTTTCCATAACAGAGCAAATTGATCTTCATCTGAGTTTGGTGTTGATGTAATAATACATTTACCACCTGTTGCTAGTGTTGGAGATAGTGCTGTCCAAAACTCTTTGGCTTTGTTTGGTGGATTTACAAATGCAAACTCATCACAGTATATCACTGACAAGGACATACCACGTCCTGTGTTTTCAGTAGTTGTGGTTGCTTTAACTCTTGACCCATTGTCGAATTCAATGGTATTCCTGTTGTAAGAATAAATGCCTGGTCGAATAAAGTCTGGAACTGATTCATATGCATATCTAAATCTGTTCATGATGTCTTGAGCACCTGTGTATTTGTGTGCCGCGATTAATATCTGTGAATCTGGCACAAACATTGCATACCACAAAAGGTATGCAGATGCACATGTGGTTTTGCCTGTTTGCCTAGGCAACATGTTGATTGAAAATCTATTTTCATGATAATTTTTTACAAGTTTTTTTTGAAATTCAAAAGGTTCAAACTGTATTGATCCTTTGGTTGGGTGTTGTATCTGTAAAAAGTTCTCCATGAAATACATTGGGCCAGTCACAGGATCACTGCACTTTTGCAGATCAGCCATCATTTTGTCTGTGTATTTGATCTTTTTGTGGGCCTTTTTGACCAGGTTACCTTGTAATTGTACTGCCATAATATATTATTTAACGGTTAGAGTTTCCGTAATGTATAACTGTATTATTGTCGTCTTGGTGTTTTCTGTACAAATCAACAATTATGCTGTCTTTGTTGAAATTGTAATTAGAATAATCTCTGTTATGTGCCAACAGATATGTGTATTTTTGTTTGGTAGACGGTGCTCCATCATAATGAACTGTTTTGTGCATCTGTTCGCAATAGTGTCCAATCAGCATTGATGCTGACCCATCTGTAAGATGTGTTTCTGGTTTGAATGACTTGCCTAGTATCACAATGTCTCTGCCATGAGAACACAATTCATGAGCAACATTTTCTGCTTGTTGTTCTCTGATACGCATGATGTCGCCAAATATATCATACCCTAAATCAATTTCTTGTGCAAACCAACTCAATGCAATGTTGTCTCTGGGATGACATGGTCCACCATCACCGTTGCCTGCGGTCATGTATTTTGGACTTACAATTCTGTCAGCGTGTTTGAGTGCATTGGTCACAGCATCTGCGTTGGTACGTCCTATTTTGTGTGCTACATCACCAATCATGTTGGCTATGCCTACTTTGGCTGAGATGTATGTGTTGTGAAATATTTTAATGCATTCAGCTTCTTCATATGTGCCGTGTGCAATGAAAGGTCTGCGTTTCCATAATCTTTCGTAAAACCATACTAAACGTTTAGCAAGTCTGTTGGTGTCTGACATGCCAACGCCATGTGTCCATTCATCGTATCCAAAAATTGCAAGATCTGGATGTAAAAAATCATCCGCCACTGTGCCCATGGCAATTAAGTATGGATTGTATATTAAATTTTGTATCTTTGAAAACTTACGGGCCAGTTTTCTATATGTGCCAGGCAACACAGTTGATATTAACACCACCATTACACCGTTGATCACAATTTGTTCAATTTGTCTCAAACATTCTTCTAGTGCTGTGTAGTCAAAATCTTTTTTAATTTTACTGCTGATAGGTTTTTGGCCACCATAGCTTGGATCATGTGGCGTAGGCATTGCAATAAAAATTATTTCTGCATCTTTACATGCTTCTTCTAGTGTATCTGCAATCTTTATTTTGTCTGATTGTTTTGCAACAATGTCATATCCAGAAACATTGTACATTTTAGCCATAGATTCTGCAACTGGCAAACCTAACTTGCCAAGGCCGATCATTGCTACGTTTGAAATCACTTTAAAAAGCCGGATACCTGTAGTGTGTATTTGTCTTGCATGCCAGCGTTGGTTCCTAGATGACGCAACTCTTCATCGATGATATAACCATCACCAGCTTTCCAATGATGAAACACATGATCGTCAAGTTGTATGAAATGTCCTATCTTCCAGTCTTCCAACATCATTAAGGCTCTTACTGGCTGTGGTCTATCTGGAAACTTTTTCTTCAACAGAAAAAATTGATCATGATGCCATGGCACAGTTGACCCTGGTGGTTGTAAAATAGATGAAAGTGTCACTACATCCATGCCTAGACTGTTGCCTATGGCTTCAAAATCGTGTTCTTCTTCAGTCCACCATTTTTGACGGATTATTGTGTTAGCAAATTTGTAAGTTTTAGGAAAGCCTCCCATTTCATCATGTAAATCTTTGTCTTCGTCGACTTGGTGAATGATACAAGATGATTGTTCTGGATACTCAAATCCTAAAAATGTTGATAAATCATAGTCTAGTTTGGCTGGTTCGCAGTACATATCACATATTTATATTTTACTTAACAGCCAAATTAAATTTTCAGCTGTCCATGGTTTATTTGCAAAACTATAATTGTGTGCAATGGTATCAGCTTCTGTTTGATACATTTCTAAAAGTGTATCCATTGTGAGACTACCAACGTAATCAACATATGCATCAGCTCTTTTCTTCCAATCAGCAATATCATCCCATGGATATTCGCCATATGTTTTAAAGCCTATGCGTTCAAACACTCGGTTTGCATGTTGACAACCTAACATAAACAATAATCGTTTGCATTGAATTGGCTTCATTGTTTTTTCTGTAAGTTGTAATCCTACTACCCAAGTCCAACCACTTTCCCTAATACAAGATGCAAGTGATTGTTCATACATTTTGACCGGTGTAATTCTTGAGGTATATTTTGGTATAATGGTTTGTTCTTCACCTATCTGCTCAGCCCATGTGCTGTCATCTATAAAAGGGTCAAAATGGTCGTTGTTTGTGACTTGATATAACTTGTTGTTTGTATCACTAAGTTCTTTTGATCTGTTCATGAATATTTCATAATCTATATTTTGGTTGCGATGTAACAGTTTAGTTAATTCAGTTTCCATGTCCATGATGCCTAATGTGTGTTGATGATTATAACTGTAAATGCATTTATCTAAGTGACTCTGCATTTGTTCAAACAAGTAATCAGTGGCATTTTCTCTGTGACCAAACAAAAAATCAAACAAATATTTTTTTGTGTTTATGGTTTGATCTTTGGTATGAACTGGAGTTTTATGCCAATCTCCTGCCCATCTAAAATTAGGGTTATCAAAATCAAACTCAGTATCTATTCGCACAGTATTTGATAAAATTAGTACGTCACGCAAAGGTCTTCCACACGCTTTTTCTAAGTCAGTGAAAATTGCAAAATCTTCAGTAGGTACTATCACCACATGATCAGCTGATGAATCTATTCTTGTGCAATCTTCTGGTGTGTGCAGTATAGTAAAACTTAAATTTTTTGGTTTGTGAGCAAAAAATTTAGTGCGATTTTTGAAATAAATGTCCCAGTCACCATCCATAGTGGCATTTATTTACAAACAATTCCCTAACATGATTTAGATTGTCTACGTTTGGCAGGTCAATATCTAGCCAATTGCACAGATGTTTAAATTCTACTACAAACTTTTCCTTATCTAATAAACTTTCCATGTCGAACAAATGTAGATTAGCTGAATCGCTTGTTTGCTTCACACCGTTCAAATCATGTTCTTCTATGTGTATACTTGATCTACTTCTTCGATTCAAAATCCATTCGTAATTGTACAGTTGAAGTGATCTTTTGTTGGGGTCAGGCTGATTGTCATTTTCAATTACCACATAATAACGATTTTCGTCCATTGGTTTAGGGTAATGGAGATAAAACACATCTTCAAAAAATTCTCTATGTTTTGTTTCAGTTAACCATTGCACATGTTGTTCATACACTGGCAATGACATGTCGTCTGGCATTTCTACCTGTGGAGATTGGCACAGGCATGTCCATACAAATTTACCTCCTGCTCTAACAGGATAATGTAAAACAATTTTCCGATTATTACTTGATTTCTTCTTCAGAAGTGTTTTTTGTTTCTTGCCATTCAGCCATCAACGAGTCTGCTAATGGATTATCACCTGACATGTTAGTGCGTCTAAAGTTTTTTTGTTTGTTTGGCTTTGTGCTGTAAGTGTCCAAAGGATCTGATTCATAATCCTCATCTGGTGAATTGGCATAATCTGCACCTTGTTCTATTTCTTCTTCATCTTCAGTTGCTGGCATGTCTGGCATTTCATGTGATTGTTTTAGTCCTGCGTTTTGCAAGATAGCCATAAATGCTTTTGCTTCTTCTGGTGTGTCTGCCATTACTCTGATTGCTTCTTTTAATTCTTCTTTTGCTTTTGGTTTGTATGCATCTTCAACTTTGAAAGGAGCACTGATTCTGTTTACTGCACTGGTGTTTACAATTTGAATTAGTCTATCAATTTCTTTTTTGTAATCGTCCATTATATTGTGTCTCCTCTGTTTTTTGCATTGGTATGAGAAGTTTTATTTCCCATTGGTGATGGACCACCTTGTGCTTCTGGCTCAATACCTTTGATGTCATCAGCTGTGCCACCTTCTGGGTTTGCTAGTCTATCTTCTTTTGGACCTTTGTCTTCGTCCATTAATGCTTTCAGCATTGACATGTTGTAAGCGTCACCGTAGTGTTCTTCACCTTTGATTTTTGGTGCATCTTTGTATTCTGCATCAGTTAATCTTGTTTCGTATTCACCTTGTTTTGGTTCTTGATATTCTTCTGTTGGATCACCTGGTTTACGAACTTTTAAATGTGTGTGATTAATACCCAAATAATCACATAGGTAATCTCTTAAACCTTCTGCATTGATTGGATAGTTCAATGTAGTGTCGTACATGTTAACTGCTTCGTTTTTAAGTTGTGGAAAATCTAATGGATGTTCTTGCACTACTGACTTACCAGCTTTTGCAAAACTGTCTACGCCAAATTTTTCTAGTGCTGTTTTCATTGTTGAATCTACGCCACTTTCTAAGTCGCCCACAATCTTTACTCTAAATTCATAAGTTTTTTTAGATTCTGTCAAGTATTCTTTGAATGATTTCATTGTATTTTCCTTACACTTTATTTATCGCTGTTAGCAATTCTTTTTAATAGATCATTACGGTCAAATATGATACTGCCTTCAGCTTCTATTGGATCTTCACTGTCTGTTTCCATGTCCATTTTGCGTTTTTTCAGCTGTAATTCAACCATTTTAAGTTTTTTCTCCATCTTAGCCGCTTTGGCATCAATTGCATTACGCATCATATTAGAAGCTACTTCAAATATTCTGCCAGAATAACGTCCTTCAACGTTCATGCCCAAGTCCATTAAATCTTTGTATGTTTCCATGGCTTTTTTGGCAATGTCATCCATTTCTACACCCACTGTGTCTAGGCCATCAACTTGAGGCAAAGCCGCTTCAATTTTGTCTAATTTTTTATCAATTGACTTCATGTCAGTTGGGTCTAAAGCAAGGTCTGTGGTTTCAACATCAGTGTTGTCGTCTGATATTTCATCATGCTCTGCTTTGGATATTGCTTCTTTGACTTCAGGCAAATCTAAAAGTTCTTCTAATTTTTTTGTCATACAATAGTTATTAACGTCTTTTTGGATTGTGAAATATATCGTCTTCGGTGATTACTCTAAACTTGATGCCTTTTTGTTTGCACCATCTACCTGCGGCTTCCCATTTTGCTTGGTTTAGAATAGTTGCCGCTTTGATTGATTGTCCTTTTTCAGCCGCTAATATTCTGGTTTGTCGTTTTGGTTTTATTTCTATCAGTTCAGACATAGACTGACCATTTTTGTTTGTGTACTGAATAAAAAAATCAGGCACATACACAGTATGTTTGCCTGTCAATGGACTTTGATAAGGTATCTTGATCGACTCACTTGCCCATTTTACCACGCTTGGATTTTCATCACAAAATCTCATAAACACTTGTTCCCATGATGATCTATAGTGTGGAGTTTTCAACCCAACATATTTGTCTGGATATTTTAGATTGTATTTGCCTGAGGCCCAACGTGGTCTCATGTCTAACCTATGATGTTTCTAGAAATTACGTCAGGTGTTTCGTTTGTTGTTTTTTTACCAATCAAACTGCTTTTGAATCTATAAAGGTTCAAAATCTCTGCCACAATATCAGTCAGCTCTTGTGGGTCTGTGTTTGTGAGTTGATCTAGTA